>Ga0233444_10000272_pt1 | contig 72045 bp, 57 predicted proteins | sample SI_124_October20_6_FD_182792 | JGI IMG/M metagenome (GOLD analysis project Ga0233444, IMG submission 182792) | Seawater microbial communities from Saanich Inlet, British Columbia, Canada - SI_124_October2016_10_MG | ecosystem: Environmental > Aquatic > Marine > Inlet | place: Canada: British... | reverse complement strand
CCCAAGTAGCATCATGTACCTTTGCTTAGTAGATTTACTCCAACTTCCCTCTTTGTTTTTAAATTCACAGAAGTCAGTAAAACAGCTTTTAAGGTCATTTGGAGTCTCTTTTTTTGTTTTCCTTTAAATAAAACATCAAACTCATCCTTTAACAGCTCTTTAGTAAGTTGTTTCTCCAGTTTTTGATACTGAAGATCTAGCCTTAAGTATTCAGTTTTGATTTTGTCGAGACGAAGGATGACCGCATTTATTATTAGTTGATCTTTCTGTGATTTTGTTCTGATTGGAACTTGATAGCTTTTATCCCAAAGTCTCACTGGGATCTTTTGACCTGTAGAGTAAACAAATCGCTTTCCGTCTTTTAATGTTACATAGGATAAAATGAGAGAGCTTGACTTTGATTTTGGTGTTTTTAACTTGAAATTCATACTACATTGATAAAATTAAACATTGGCAATACCAGTTGCCTGGATAGTTGCCTGAACTATGTCACAAGAGTACCCTAAAAAGGGTGACAATTATGGACAGTTTTCAATGAAAATCAATGGTTGTCCGCTATTTGCACATAAATACAGGACAATAGAGGACAAATCAAAAGGAGCCTCTTTCTCCGCTGAACAGTCCTGAAAGCCTTGTGTTTTCGGGACTTCTTTTTTTATTACACGGAATTTGTATGGCTACTCCGTCATAAAAGCCAAAAGTTTAAATCCAGCATTAATTCAAACTCAGGGGCATGGGTTTTAGAAAACGGTTTTTCTATTGAAAAAGGGAGATGTAATTTGATATGTAACCCATTCTCTATATCTTAGAGGTATTATTAATCATAAATCAATTAAAATGAAAGAAGCATTACTTATATCTATAGTTTTATTTATTTCCTGTGGTCAGCCTCAGCAAAATAAATCGGCAGAGTCAAAAAAAGTAGATTATATCTTTGAAGCTACATATCTCGATGACTTTAAAATTGGAAATCCTGAGTTAGTTCTCAAAGTCCAAGAAATGCATCAGTACATAATTAGTAAGGATTATGAATTGGCAGGAAGTTATCTGTCCGATGATGTTGTTTTTGCATTAGAAGATGGTTCAAGATTGGAAGGTAAAGAAAAATGTATGCAGTTTATGATTGAGGGTTATTCTTCAATTGAAATTCAAGATTATCAAGTTGCCGTAAACCTTGCTGTAACTGGCAATAATGGTGATGAATGGGTTCTTTTGTGGGACAATGCGAATATAGTATCGAAAGATGGGACATCATCTGGCTTTAACTGGATGGAGACTTTCAGATTTGAAAATGGAAAAATTATTACAATGAATCAATTTTCTAAACCAAGAAATTGACATAAGACAATCCTTCTTAGCTTAGGGCTTTTATTTTATACCCTTGGAAACAACCCGAATCCCTTCTAATCCTTTGATGCCATTATTCTAACATAAGATTTATAAAGGCGTTTTATGGGGTGTTTGTTTCATGGAAGTTTGTACCGTAGTGCGAAATAATCGTGTTCCCTGTCCCATCCCTCAGGATTGGGACAATGGGACACATAAAAAGCTAAAGCTTACCATCCTGTAGGAACTCAAAAACAGGGGTATGGGTTTAAAAAAAACTGCTTTTTTGGAACTATTAAATCCCAAACTTTAATAGTGATCCTCTTACTTTTTCCAACTTTTGGGTGGCTTCCATTTTGTTTATCGGATCATTAAAGGGTTCAACACTTACTGGACCATTATATCCTTTGGAGCTAATGAGATTGAGGAAACTTTCGATATCAATTATTTTTGTATCTCCGGGCAATTCCCTCTCAAGATCTTGTTGCGTTGCAGCAGTCCTTCCTAAAACTCCGTCGTTTATTTGTACCGCTATGATATCTTCTGAGTTTAAAAAATCAAGATCTTCATTCTTATCCTCTGCGCAATAGGCATGAAAGCTGTCCAATAGATATCCAACATTCTTTTTCCCTATTTCTTCAATTAATTCTCTAAGTCCAGCTGCACTGTGTAAAAAAGGGTGCTTGTCTCTTGCCATCAGTGTTTTTGGACCTACATATTCTAAACCTAATTTTAATCCAGCATTTTCGAGAATAGCTGCGACTTCATGCAAACGATTTTGGTGCTGCTTAAAGTTTTGAATATAGGTTAAGGTCTTATGAGTAGGCATAATCCAAGTAACAAAACTAGGGATTTTCATAGCGGCAAAAGTGTCAATGTTTTCTTTTAGGAATTCACATCCTTCTTTAAATTTAGATTCTGAAGCTCGAAATTCGATGGGCAAACCACCCGAATCAAATACAATTCCATTTTTGTGCATTTTCATTAGATAGGCTTTTTGATCCTCTGCATTGAATCGGATTAAGTCCATTAAAGGGGGGCTTATCGATGAAAATTTAAATTTGATGGCATAATCCAATAATTCATCTGCAGTACACTGAAGGCTTATGGCACCCGGATTTAATGAGGCCATGAATGCTTTTTTAGCGTTAATCAGATCGGAGGAGTGAATAAAAAAAGGGCTCATTGCCGCCGCCGAAAAAGATTTAATAAATTGTCTTCTGTTTGACATAATGTTTAAAATATATCCACTAAGATATGTTTAAGTTAATTAAAAAACTAAAAGTTTCTAAACATCCCTATTTAAATCATTAAACACTGAATAGAGGTGATTGAATGAACGAAAACTGAAGTCTATTTCGTTTCAAATTAAAGAAGAGGTCAGAAATAAATTATCCGTCACTTGTCGAGTTCAATTTAGTAAAGCTATTGGGTTAGCCCTCTGGCTTACAGTTTTCTCATCCAAATATTCCGATAACTGACCGCTCCATTTTTGTCGTGATCTTGAAGCATTAATGAGCGCCTTGTGTTGCCTCCCAAACAACAAAACCCTTCATCACGCCCTTTTCTGGGTCTTCCAATATATTCTGTAGAACCTTGGATTTCTACGGCGTTTTGGATCAGTACTCCATTGTGAAAAACAATAAAACTTCCAGGCTTAATTTCTTCTCCAGCTTCATTGAACTCTGGAGCATTAAAAACAATATCATAAACCTGCCATTCACCTGTAGGTCGCATGGCATTAACTAAGGGAATATGTTGTTTGTAAATTGATCCTGCCTGTCCATTGGAATACGTTCTATTTTGATAACTATTCAAAACCTGCACCTCATATCTTCGCTGAAAAAAAATACCACTATTCCCTCTCAATTGCCCATTCCCCTGTGCATTGGTTGGAGATTTCCACTCAATATGAAGTTGAATCGAACCGTGTTCATTCAGGGTTTCAATCGATCCAGATCCTGGCTTTATCGTCATGGACTTATCGGGGTTTAAAGTCCATCCCACAGGCCCCTTTGTTCGTTCGTTTCTCCATTTAGAAAAATCAGATCCATCAAAAAGGACAATGGCATCACTTGGAGGAGCATTGTGAATTCCAGGTTGAACTACTGGTGGTTCAGGTTCCCAAACCTCGGTTTCTTCTGGTTTCATTTTGTTTTGTGCAAAAACTATTTGGACGGCTAATAAAAGTGATACTGTATATTTCATGACATTAAACTTAGCATTTTTTATGTTTTAATTTTCTTAAAATTGATTTAAAGTTTGGAAAAAAAACAGCAGCTTGTTTGAGACTAAAAAAATCAATCTTTTTCATGCTACTTTACTTGTCAAATTCAGTTGTATCGTTCTATTAAATTTATTTTAGAAAAGAGCATTTATATAATTTATGTTGTAGATTTATAAAATCACAGTTGGATTTTCTATAAAAAATAACTCCAGTTTTTATCATTACCCTAATAAATACTCCTTCATGTCTAGAACGCTTTCTTTGAAACTAATATTTCTATTGCTATTCATCTTCAATCTTAATGGCCAAAACCAAGAGGCTTCTTTTTTGATTGAAAGTAAACTTCCTGATGCACCCTTACTTTCCTCAAGGGGTGAGTATAAAGTGGGAGTAAAAACAGTTCATTTAGTTCATCACAATCAAATTGATATTGTAAACTCTCTGAGAGACAGAGATTCAATTTATGACCGCCCGTTAACTGTCGAGATATGGTATCCCGCTAGACTTTCTGAAGGAGAAAGTGAAGAGGTAATCTATGAAGAGGTAATGGGTAATTTTGGAGATCCTAACAGACCCCTTATTCCATTTACATTTACAGGAAAAGCAGCAAGAGATGCTAAACCAGAAACTTCAGGTGGCCCCTACCCCTTAATTATTGTTTCTCATGGATATTCAGGATCCCGCTATTTGATGACTTATTTAACTGAGAATTTAGCCTCAAAAGGATATGTAGTTGTCGCTATAGACCATACCGATTCTACCTTCAGAGATGCTACAAGTTTTAATAGTACACTTTTAAATCGATCTTTAGATGATCTTTTTATTTTGAACGAAATAGATCGTTTAAGTAAAATAGCAAATTCTTTTTTGGCAGGTTTAGTCCATACGAATAGCACAGGATTAATTGGTTATTCTATGGGAGGATATGGCGCTCTTAATGTTGCTGGAGGTGGATATAGTAAGCTAGCTGTGGGATTTTTTGCGAGTATGTCTAAAGGAAACAAAGCACTAGAAAAACGCATGCAAGGAAATCCTGAATTCAAAAACTCTTTTGACTCAAGAATTAAGTCAGTTGTCGCAATGGCACCTTGGGGCATGGAAAGAGGTGTCTGGGATGCTGAGGGTTTAGCAGGAATTAAAATTCCCACTTTCTACATTGCAGGGAGTAAAGATGATATTTCAGGTTATGAAAAAGGGATAAAAGCGATCTATGAAGGGGCTGTAAATAGCGATCGCTATCTTTTAACCTATGAAAACGCAAGACATAATATTGCCCCCAATCCTCCTCCTGCAGTGGCAAGTACGCCGGGATTACATATTGATGAATATTTACGTTATGCAGATTCCGTATGGGATCAACGAAGGATAAACAACATTAATCAACATTTCATCACTGCCTTTTTGGGCATTAAACTTAAAAACAAAACAGAATATTCTCCCTACATTAATGCGAAAGAACTTAAGAATCAAGACCCTTGGGAAGGATTTTTACCAAGAACTTCTGTGGGCATGGAATTACTTCATGAAAAGGCTAACTAATTGATTTTGAATTTTAAAAAAAACTCTGAGGACTTACTAGTCATTATGCGCTAGAAAAGAATCGGATATGAAGTGGATGGTAGGGTTAACTGAAACAAAAAATGGAAAAATTAGCTTTGAAAGTTAATACTCTTCTGCGCCAACCTTTGTTTTTATCTGAAATTTACCTGTATTGCTATTTCTTCTTCACTCAAGTTGCTGCGCCTTGAGAAATGATTTACGATTGTATCGTTTACCATCAATAAAAACCGAAGAGATTCCTTTAGGAAATTCAAAAAAAAGAATACGTTTAGACATTTTAAAATAAAATAGGACATACAAGATAAAAAAAAATACTAAAACAAACTTTACAGCTTATGCTTTCGCACCCAATTCCATTAAAATATACTATTCAAACTTTAAATCTGTATTGACTTAGAGCCTTTCATCCCCCACCATCTGTGAAGTTTGGGTCCTACAAAAAACATTGCAGTAGCAAGCGCATAGCCAGCCATCATATCAACAAAATAGTGATACCTGAGATACAATGTAGAAACAAATAACGAAAGAGCAAAAGGCAAAAACACCCATCCAAAAAAGCGATTGTGTTTGAAAGCAAACAAAAGAATCAAAAAGATAATACCGTTATGTAAACTTGGAAAACAGTCTCGGCGTGTAAACGCAGAAATTTGATAATCCATTAAAAAAGAAATTTGATCCGTAATGAAACTACCTGTTAAGGATGTCTCAAATAGATGTGCTAATGTAAATTTAGGTCCTACTGCCGGAAATATTAAATATCCTATATAACCTATATAAAAAGTAAGAATAATGGAAACGGTTGTTTCACGAAAGGCACTCATATCCCCTTTGGCATATAAAAGAAAAGGAAACAAGAGAACATAGATCAAAAACATGCCGTATGAAAAATACATGAAGTCGGTTAAATTTGGAGAAATAAACGGTTCCAAATATAAGGCAGGTTGGGTCCCTAAAATGAATTCATCCCAAGCGATTAGGAGGGCATCTACATCATTAGGATTGACTAAATGTACCATGTCATGCATGTTTGTGTAGATAGAAATACAAAAAGCAAAAGGCAAAGTTTCTCTTAAAAAGTTGAGAAGATGTGAAATCCAACGGCCAATTTTTGTCTCTTTAAGGACTTCTAAATCTTTCAATTTAATGATACCTAAAAAAACAATAAAAACCAGTGCTGTAATGAGGAAACGATCAATATTGGAGGCCCTAAATCCCTCTTTATCATGAAAAAGAAATAAAAAAACAAGCATGGGCATTAAAAGCACCAATGCCATAAACTCTTCCAAACGCAACTTAAAAATGAATTCTTCTAATTTACTTTTCACTTCAAAAATTTAGTGCTGCAAAGTAAATAATTAATTTAATGTGCTTTAAGTGAAATATAAATAGATTGCTTCCATACAAATAATCCAAAAAAAACAGAATCCCTATTTTCACAAATATTAATCGTGATATTTCTATTTTAAAATAATAAATTGTGAATCTTTTTAATACACCATGAGTAAACCGAAATATTCCTTTATCAAAAATACTAAATATGCCTTGGCAGGATTAAAAGACATGATTCAAACTGAAAAATCCTTCAGAATAGAATTAATCCTATTTGTCATTTTAAACTCTATTGTATACCTCTTCCCCTTTGATTTCATTTATAAAACTATTCTCTCTTTATCTCTGTTCCTTCCATTATTTTCAGAAATTATCAACAGTGCTATTGAAAGAGTAGTTGATTTGTATACTTCAGAATATCACGAACTTGCAAAAAGAGCTAAAGATGTGGGAGCATTTTTAGTTTTTTTAAGCTTTTTAGTCACTGTAATTATATGGATTGTAGTGATTTCAATTAATATTAATTCCTTTTAATTGAAAACTAAAAAATCTCCAAATTCAACCCCTAAGGCTTAAAAAACTCTTCCTCAGAAATTTGAATGTAATTCTGCAATTGGGTTGGATCGAAGAAAAAATTGAAGGTGTGTTTTTCACCAAAATTAATTACCGTACGATCTTTATCTTCATAATAAAAATCTTTGGACTTAAATTGAACATATAAACGAGTTATAGGAAGGTCCTTAAAAGTGAATTCATCCATGTTTCGGATGTACACATGACGTAAATATTTCTTTTTTTGGTCACGAACCAAGACAATAATATCATGATCTACCTCATTAATCATTTTCAAAGAGGCATTTGACACTTCATTATAAACATCGGGTGGGAATTTGCTTGCAAAAGTTTTGTCTCCAGTTTCTCCACGTTGTGAGAAAGCTAGCGAAGAAATCAAAAAAAAGCAGAAGATAAGGGTGTTTTTCATTTTAAGGATTTTAGAGTAATAAAACTAAAGTGAATTAATGAATAAATTGTACAAAAATCAAGCCAAATAATATTCAAAAAAGACTATTGCTTCTCAAGAGAATAAAATGCTTTTTTAGAAAAATACATTAAAAGTAGAGCTGCACCAATAAAAAATAAGAAAGCTTGGTTTAAGTTAAAGATATGCGCAATATATCCAATCAAGGGTGGTGCAATTAAAACTCCTAAAGTAGCATAGGTTCCTACTATTGAAATAGCCATCCCAGGAGCGTATTTTTTGGACTGTCCTGCTAATAAAAATGCCATGGGGAAAATAGAAGCAACACCAAAACCAGCAATAAAAAACCCAAATAAGGCGCTGTAGTAAAAAGGAAATAAAATTAATATTCCGACCCCTAAAACAACAACACTAGCACTGATGATGAATAGTTTAGGCATTCCAATTTTCATAATGATCCGATCCGTAAAAAAACGGGAAATTGTCATTGAAATCATAAAAACCAAATAACTCAATGTAAATAATTCAGCTCCAACAACTTCTTGAAAGTAAACACTACTCCAATCGTAAATCCCCCCTTCACATACTGCAGCACAAAACACAACCAAACCTGTGTATAAAATGAAATTATCCGGTTTTCCCAGTTGAAGTTTATTTCCAGTGGATTCTTTGTCATTTCGTAACAGATAGAAATATGCTATGATGCTAATGCTCAATGAAAAAAAGGCAACCAACCCCAAATGATAAGCCATACTTAAATTTTGATTTATGGCTACTGTAGCGAAAACCAGACCAAAAAGACCCCCTAAACTCCATAGACCATGAAATTTTCCGTTGATTTTTTTGGTGTATCTTTTTTGCAATTGAATGGCTTGGGTATTCATCGAAATATTAATTGCTCTAAGTCCTAAAGCAAAAAAAGTAACTGAAACTATCAAGAATTCTAATTGTGAAGAAATTCCAATTCCCACAAGAGCAACCGAAAAGAGAAAGAATCCAAAAAACAAGAGGTATCGACTATCAAACTTAGAGACTAACCAAGCAGAAATCGGTAAACCAACAAGTGAACTAATCGGTAAAATAAAAAGGAAGCTTCCTAATTCGGCTTCGTTCATATGGAACGAAGACTTGATAGATGGAATCCGTGATGCCCAAGTTGAAAAACTAAAGCCACATAAAAAGAAGAAAATTCCCAGTGCTATACGGTGGTGACTTTTTGTGATCATTCTAAAAATTTGATTTCCAAATATCCGAGCAATTTTAACAATCAAAAAGATTTTCCATAAAATTTATTTAAAAAATTATATCTTGGCTAGACTTTGCATTAAAATAAAACGAAATGAAAAAAAAGAAACAAGATTCGAGAAGAGAATTTATTAAAAAAGGAGTTTTAGCTTCTTCCATAATGATTGTTCCCAGACATGTTTTGGGGGGTCCAGGCTATATTTCTCCAAGTGACCAATTAAATTTGGCCGCAATTGGTTCTGGTGGTAAAGGAGCGAGCGACATCAGTAATGCTTCTGTTCGTGGGAGAGAGCGCGTAGTTGCTCTTTGTGATGTTGATTTTTCAGGAACAGCATCGAAAACCGCTAAAAAATTCCCTAAGGCAAAAAAATACGCCGATTATCGTGTCATGCTAGATAAAGAAAAAGATATTGATGCGGTAACCATTTCAACGCCAGACCACGTACATGGACCTGCTGCGGCTTTTGCAATGCAAAGAGGAAAACATGTCTATGTTCAAAAACCCATGACTCACAATATCAAAGAAGCTCGTTTGTTGACTGAAATGGCTAGAGAGCAAAAAGTAGTTACTCAAATGGGAAATCAAGGAGGCTCGAATCCCTTACTCAATATGGTTCAAAATTGGGTCGATACGGATGCGGTTGGTGCTATTTCTGAGGTAAAGATCTGGACGAATCGTCCAGTATGGCCTCAAGGAGTGCCCATGCCACAGCCAAATCCAAGCATGAAACCTGATGCATTAAATTGGGATTTATGGTTAGGCCCTGTAAAAGAAAAACCCTACACCCCCAATATGCACCCCTTCAGCTGGAGAGGTTGGTGGGATTACGGTACAGGTGCTCTTGGCGATGTTGGATGCCATTTAATTGACATTCCCTTCCGAACACTTGGTTTAAAATATCCTACCTCTGCTGAATGTAGTGTAGGTAGTGTATATTCACAAATGTGGAATGCTGACTATCTTCCTGAGGGATGTCCGCCTTCTTCGTTAATTAGTATCAATTTTGATGCTACAGAAAAAAGTAAATCGCCTATCTTGATGAGTTGGAGTGATGGAGGAATTCGCCCTCCACATCCAGACATTATACCAGCAAATAGTGATATTGGTGGGGCTGATAGTGCCAATGGGGTGCTAATGATTGGAGAAAAAGGAATCATTACAACCAATATCAATGATAGCTCTCCTTTAATGCCTAAATTATTCCTCAATGATGGAACAACAGACTTTGGTCCTGAAATGGAAAAAATGACGGAACCAGAATACGGTCACCAACGCAAGTGGGTAGACGCATGTAAAGCCGGGTTTAACAGTAAAGAACATCTAGGATTAACTTCTTCATTTGACTACGCTGGCCCTATGACTGAGACGGTTTTAATGGGTAATTTAGCCATCCGTAGTTATATGCTTCGAGAAGAAAAAGCGAACGGCAGAATGGATTATTATGCTCGTAAAAAACTTCTTTGGGATGGTGAAAACATGAAGATCATCAATCTGGAGGCAGCAAATCAATTTGTTAGTCGCCAATATAGAGAAGGTTTTACATTATAAATCACATCTTTTTTTGACCTTAAGTCCTGCACTAAACGCAGGACTTTTTTTTGTCATATAAGTGAGATTCATTAAATTAAGTGATAAAAGAATTGAGAACCACTTAATTTAGACTACTTTTGCAGCCAGAATACTATTTATGACAACTTTCAAGTCCCTAGGACTCAATACGGAACTTCTAAAAGCCGTAGAAAAACTAGGATTCGAATCTCCAACAGAGGTTCAAGACAAAGTAATTCCAATATTACTGGATCAAAATACGGACCTAGTGGCATTAGCTCAAACAGGAACTGGTAAAACAGCTGCCTTTGGATTCCCCATGCTCCAACGAATTGATGCCAAACAAAAAATGACCCAAGGATTGATCCTAGCTCCAACGCGTGAGTTGTGCTTACAAATCACAAATGAGATGGGCATCTATGGTCAAGCATTAAAAAACGTGAACATTGTTGCTATTTATGGAGGAGCAAATATCCAAGAGCAAGCCAATAAAATAAGGCGAGGTGCGCAAATTGTTGTTGCAACTCCAGGACGTTTGAAAGATATGATTGGAAGGCGATTGGTGGACATCAGCGCAATTCAATATTGTGTCTTAGATGAAGCCGACGAAATGTTAAATATGGGCTTTTATGAAGACATCAAAGATATTCTGACGCATACCCCAAAAACGAAAAGTTCATGGTTGTTTTCAGCAACAATGCCTCCCGAGGTAAATACAATTGCTAAAAAATTCATGAAAAAGCCTATTGAAATTACAGTAGGTACCAAAAACTCAAGTGCTAAAAATATTGATCATCAATATTTCACAGTAGCTGCTAGAGAGCGATACAATGCACTTAGAGCAGTAGTGAGCATGAATACAGATCTCTTTGGAGTTGTCTTTTGTCGTACTAAAATAGAGACCCAAAAAGTAGCTGAAAAACTAATTCAAGACGGCTATAAAGCCGCTGCAATTCATGGAGATTTAAGTCAAAATCAGCGTGATATTGTCATGCAGTCTTTTCGTAAAAAAAGAATCCAATTGCTCATCGCCACTGATGTAGCAGCTAGAGGAATTGATGTAGATGACCTAACACACGTTATCAACTATCAACTTCCTGATGAAATTGAAACGTACACCCACCGTAGCGGAAGAACAGGAAGAGCAGGAAAAAAGGGTACGTCAATCATTTTTGTCACCAAATCTGACAGGAGAAAAATAAAGTTGATTGAAAATAAATTGCAAACCAAGCTGACGGAATTGCAAATGCCTTCTCCAGAAGAAGTCCTGACTTCCAAAATAACGCATTGGACAGAGCAAGTAAAAAACATTCCCATCAAAAGTGATTTGCACAGTCACTTACCTCAAGCGATCAAGGCTTTTGAAGAGATTTCTAAGGAAACATTAGTTGAAATGATGTTGTCAAAAGAATTTAAATCCTTCGATTTACATCCTAAAGCATTAGATTTTGGTCGAAACGATCGCTCTGAACGTTCTTCTGACAGACGTTCAGACAGAAAGATAAACGCTCCTCAAGATAAAGATAGATTCTTTATTAACGTCGGAGCAAGAGATCAATACGAATGGACAACGCTGAAAGATTTCTTACGCTCTTTCTTAAAATTAGGTCCAGACGATGTTTTTCAAGTTGAGGTCATGAAGAATTTTTCTTTTTTCTCGACACATAAAGACCACCGGGATCTTGTTCTTAAATCTTTTGACAATCTAATTATGGATGATCGTAAGGTTAATGTAGAGCTTACTAAAAAAGGAAAGACCTTTTCTCCCAAGAAAAACTTCAAGAAGAAAAAGTCTAAGTTTAAATAGTCCAATATTTCATAAAAGAAATTTTAAAATTTGGGTAAACGATATCCGTTGTGATAGAGATTCGTTATATATTTTCTATTGATTGCGGTATCCGTAAATTGTCCTGCATCTGCATCCCAAATCAATTTTTGACCTGAACGATACGAAACATTCCCCATTTGAGCAACGGTTGCTACATGAGCTCCTTGCTGAATAGAACAGTTAACTGTTACAGGTGAATTGGATCGAACCGCTTCAATAAAATTCTGGGCATGTTTATCCAAACCATTATCACTTGGTGTCACCAAGGATTTTGCTACTTTATTTTTGCTTTGTCGCTCTTCAATAACTTCCCATCCTCCACGATTCAATAGTAAAGTTGCATTATTTCCAATGAAGGCTATTCCATGATCACGCCCATAAGATCCATTGTCAATACCCATCGCTGAATCCCACACGAGATTAAAATTATCGAATTCGTACAATGTAGTTAATGTATCTGGAGTTTCTTCTGCCAAATCAGGATAGGCAAACTTACCTCCAAGACCCACTATAGATTTGGGAAGTGAAGCTTGCATTCCCAGAAGTGCATAGTCCAACAAGTGAACTCCCCAATCGGTCATTAAGCCCCCAGCATAATCCCAAAACCAACGAAAATGAAAATGAAAACGACTTGAATTAAAAGGGAGAATCGGTGCAGGACCCAACCAACTTTTATAATCCACTCCTTTAGGAGGCGCACTATTTGCAACGATAGGATCAGGTCTCATCCAGCCTTGATAGCACCAAACCTTAACAGTTCGTATCGGTCCTAAAACTCCTGTTTGTACGTACTTTACTGCATCTTGAAAGTGTTGCTGACTCCGTTGCCATTGTCCTACTTGAACCACATTTCCATATCGTTCTTGCGCACCCACCATGGATCGACATTCTCCTATTGAATTACCAATTGGCTTTTCGACATAGATATGTTTTCCCGCTTCTGATGCATGTATCATCATGAGTGCATGCCAATGGTCTGGTGTTCCAATCACAACGGCATCTATATCTTTCTGATCCAATAATTTTCTGTAATCAGAATAAATTTTTACAGAAATACCTTTTGCATCAAGCTCTTTTTTTCGTTTATCTAAAACATTTTGATCAACATCACAAAGGGCAACTAATTCAACATTTGGAACTTTGAGCAGTGCTTGGGTATCCGCCCAACCCATTCCATTTATACCTATCGCACCGAATCGAATACGGTCATTGGCTCCAATAATTGAAGATCGATCCAGTAAAGAAGCATAAGTTGGATAACTCATTCCTGCACCTGCAATGAGCATAGATCGTTTAATAAAATCTTTGCGTTTCATATGAGAGATTTAAATTATTAATTCAAAATAATAAAAAATAGCGATGCCGCCATACTTTTAAGAAAATAGTAAAGATGGGATGATGTATTCTATTTTTTATATATTCGGTAAAAAATTGGATCAAATCGAGACGCTAATGACATATTTTGAAACGATCCCTTCTTTACATCGAAGCATCATATTAGTTGGGGGACTAAGCCTATTCTGGATACTTGAAGGTCATATTCCTTTAATGAAATTTGACTATAAAAAATGGAAACACGCACTCCCTAATCTCTTTTTCACTGGGACTACAATCGTTATCAATTTCCTTCTTGCTTTTCTACTATTGTCAACCTCTGATTGGACGGTTGCAAGCCAATTTGGTCTTTTACACTGGCTACCATCGATGCCACTTTGGCTTGAAGTTATAGTTGGTCTTATGCTTTTAGATTTAGTGGGAGCCTATTTAGCACATTGGACAGAACATAAAGTAAAGCCATTATGGATGATTCATTTAGTCCATCACAGTGATCATAAAGTAGATACAACAACTGCCAACCGACATCACCCCTTAGAGAGTTTGATCCGCTTTGGCTTTACACTTTTTGGTGTTTTTATCCTAGGTACAAATATGGGAATTGTGATGCTCTATCAGTCCTTGTCGCTTGTTTTAACTCAATTTAATCATGCTAATATCATGCTTCCCAAAAAACTAGATTTATTTCTAAGTTATTTTATAGTATCTCCTGATATGCATAAAACACATCATCATTATCGCTTGCCCTATACTGACGCTAATTTTGGAAATATTTTCTCTTTTTGGGATCGTTTGTTTGGTACCTACTTACCCTTTGAACGCGAAAAATTAGTCTATGGGGTGGATGTATTCTTTGACGAAGAAGCCAACGGAAAAATTAAAACACTCTTGAAACAACCCTTTCAGCCCTATTCCAAGCCTACCCTGGCACCTGAAACAGAAATTTAAGTCAGTACTTTAAGTAAATCGGATAAGGAATGTGAAGTTTGAGTGCCCAGCTTCATATCTTTTAAAACAAAAGTATTCGCTTTGACCTCTTCTTCTCCAATTAATACAACCTTTCGAATCCCTTTTTGATTGGCATAACCCAATTGCTTTTTGAGTTTTGCTTCTGTGGGATAAATTTCACTTACGACATTCTGCTGTCTTAATTTAGCAACGCTAGCGTAAGCCATTGAGGCCGCATTGGAACCAAAATTAACAAACATCACTTGTGAAGTAGGTAGTAACTCGTCTGGAAAAAGGTGAAGTTCTTCCATGACTAAATAGATTCGTTCAAAACCGAAAGAAATACCAATTCCACTCATAGCATTCAAACCAAAAGTAGCAGTCAAATCATCATAACGACCTCCTCCACCAATAGAGCCCATCTTAACGCTTTTAGGAGCGTTTACCTCTACAATCATGCCTGTATAATAATGTAAGCCACGCGCAAGAGTCAAATCAAAATTAAACTTAACTGAATCTAATGCAGAAATAGTTAATTGCTTAAAGACAAATTCCAGTTCTTCAATTCCCTTGAGGCCCTCAGGTTGATCTGAAAGAATAGATCTTAAAACCTCAAGTTGTTGGGGAGCACTTCCTTTGAGTAAAAGAAGTTCTTCTAATAATTCAAGTGCAGAGGGAGCAAATCCTTTTGAAGTCAACTCCTTAAATACTCCATCTTTACCAATTTTATCTAACTTATCTAGAGCAATTGTAAAATCTACAAGCTGTTCTTCAGCACACAACTTTCCGGCAATTCCAGCTAATATTTTTCTGTGATTTATTTTTAAGGAGACCCCCTCGATTTTCAGGTCACCAAAAGCACGATCATATAATGCCAAGACCTCAACTTCTTGCCATAAAGAACGCTCTCCAACAATATCGGCATCACATTGGTAGAACTCTTGAAAGCGACCGTGCTGGGGTCGATCGGCTCTCCAAACAGGTTGAATCTGATATCGTCTGAAAGGAAATGTGAGTTCGTTTTGATGTTGCGCAACATAACGAGCAAAAGGAACCGTCAAATCATAGCGTAAAGCCTTTTCTGACAAAGAGCGCGAAAATTTTTGATAAGCACCCGCTGCTAGTGCATCAGTATCCGCTTTTTTAACTTTTTCTCCAGAATTTAATATTTTAAAAACCAATCGATCTCCTTCCTCTCCATACACTCCAGTTAAAGTTTCTAGGCGTTCAAAGGATGGAGTTTCTATCGGCTGAAAGCTGAAATATTCAAAAGCATTTTGCAGTATACCTCTGATATAGTTTCGTTTGGCTATTTCAATTGATGAAAAATCTCGTGTACCTTTGGGTGTTGCGGGTTTAATTGCCATAATGCTTTATCTACCGCAAATATCTTCTATTTTCTCGAATCTGAAAAATAACTTTTCAACTCCTTAAAATAGTTCCCTTCTGAAAGAACTGCACCTTTCTTTAAATAAGAGTAAATAAATTCATTTCGCGAGGGACTATAAGACTTGGTCGCTTGAAATAATGAAACGGCCTCTGAGTGCAAATTCTTGAGCATCCACTCAAAACTCTCTGTTGTTCTTAAATCACAATTTACATCTGTTACTTTTATCACCAAAGCTTCTACTTGATCTAGACGTGTGTTAAATAAAAACAACTGATCTTTAGTCGCAAACTCGACATAAGAACATTGGGTAAGAATTTTTTCCCAAACCAGGTAACTAAAACCCTCTAAAAGTAAATTCACCGTATCAGGTTCTGATTCTTTTATCTGATCCCACTTTCCTTTATCAATACTATTACTCGCTAGAAAAAGGGTAAACTCGTGATGCATTTCAATAAATTGAGATTCAGTGAGCTTGTGGTATTTCATCTCTAATATTAGGGAATAAAAAAACCCACACAAATGTGGGTTTTAATTTTGTTAGGCTTTCGCTTCTGGTACCACCTCGAATGGAAACTCAAAACTCACTTCTCGATGTAATCGAATTGTAGCTTCATATTTCCCTAAACGCTTGATGGTTTTTCCTGGAAGTGTAATGAATTTTTTGTCTAATTCTTCACCTTTCAAACTGATCGCCGAGGCTAAATCTGCATTAGAAATTGATCCGAAAAGTTTATCACCGCTTCCTACTTTGGAAGCCAATTTGATTTCAAGTGCTTTAATTTTTTCAGCACGTGCGTTAGCTTCATCAACAATTGCCTTTTCTTTAAATGCACGTTGCTTTAGATTTTCAGCTAATACTTTGCGAGCTGATACTGTAGCCATAACTGCAACCCCTTGAGGGATTAAGTAGTTTCTACCATATCCGTTCTTAACACTCACGATTTCATCTTTAAATCCAAGATTTTGAACGTCTTCTTTTAATATTAATTCCATGATGAGTGATTATTATTTTAACATATCAGCAACATAAGGCATTAATGCCAAATGACGCGCTCTTTTTACAGCCACTGAAACTTTACGTTGATACTTCAAAGAAGTTCCCGTTAATCTTCGTGGTAAAATTTTACCTTGCTCGTTAACAAATTTGAGCAAAAAGTCTGGATCTTTATAATCCACATACTTTATACCCGTTCTTTTGAAACGGCAATATTTTTTTTGAGTAGAGGTGTCAATATTTAACGGGGTTAAATAACGGATTTCACCTTCTTTTTTTCCTGAATTTTGTTCTTCTATTTTAGACATTGCTTATGCTTTTGCTTTGTTCTTTTTTCTTCTTTTTTCTGCCCATGCCAGTGAATGCTTGTCGAGTTTTACCGTGAGATAACGCATGATACGCTCGTCACGGCGAAATTCCACCTCCATAGCCGCTACGGCTTCGCTTGGTGCTGCAAATTCAAAAAGATGATAGAAGCCACTTTTCTTATTCTCGATTGGATAAGCAAGTTTCTTAAGACCCCAATTTTCCTGACTCGTCATTGAACCTTGGTTGGTCTTAATAAAATCTACAAATTTCTGAACTGCTTCCTCAATCTGAGTTTCAGAGAGAACGGGATTTAAAATGAAAACAGTTTCGTATTGATTCATAATCTTTATTTTGGTTGGCAAAAATAGATTAATCTATACAGTATACCAAATAAAGATCACTTTAAAATGAAGTTTTTTTAATTATATTTGTATTACTAAATCTTTTAATGATGCCTCTAAACTATATTCTCGTAGACCCGAATCCTATTAAACGACTCCACCTGATACAAATTCTTAAGAAAATTAAAAGCTTGAGTTTAGTTAAAGAATTCTCAAATGCTGTTGAAGCCCAAAATTTTCTTGATTATAAATCGGTAGACCTAATCTTTCTCTCGGCTAAACTTCCTGTCTATTCAGGGTTTGATTTCATTGATAAATTAAAAGATCCTTCGGAAATTGTGCTAATGACAGATGAAGCAGAAGATGCCCTTCGTGCATTTGATTTAAATCTAGCCGACTGTATTTCTCCTCCTTTTTCACTGGAGCGTATTGCGCAATCCGTCAATCGCATCGAACAAAATATCAAGATTAATCTCAGTTATAAAAACAAGACCGATCACTTCATCGAAATTAAACACAATCTTAAAACCGAGAAAGTCGCTATAGATCACATACAATGGATCGAAGCTGTGGGAGATTATGTCAAAATAATAACCCAAAAGAAAAAATTCATGGTACTCTCTACCATGAAAAACTTTTTAAACCGACTACCTCAAGAGCAGTTTTTAAGAATTCACAAATCCTATATCATCAATCTCAAAAAGGTCATTAATTATTCTGCCTCTTCTGTAAATATTGAAAACAAAGACTTCCCTCTAAGCCGAACTCAAAAAAAACAGTTTCGCCTCTCCGTGAGTAAATTTCAATAAGGATCTACATCAAAATTAATTCGTGTGCTTTTGAAAGCAGCAATAGCCTGAAAACTTTGATGTGTTCTTTCAAGGATTTTTTTAACCTTTCTAGAGGACAAATCATGATCAATTTTAACGACAAGCTGCTTGTGGTACAGATTTCTTACCCGTGCAACAGAAGGGAAAACTGGACCTAAAACGGTTCCTTTGTATGATTGCCTCAGTACATTAACAAACCAATCTGAAGCCATATTAACTGTATCAAACTGCCTACTTTTAAAAGTGATGCGTATCATCCTGAAATAAGGAGGATACCTGTACTCATGTCGCTCTTTTCGTTGGTCATGATAGAGCGCTTCAAAGTCATGATTTATGACTTGCTTTAATGTGGGATGATCGGGTTGATAAGTTTGAATAAGTACATTTCCTTTTTCCTCAGAACGCCCTGCTCTTCCGGCTACCTGACACAACATTTGATAGCTTCGTTCGTGTGCTCTAAAATCCGGAAAGTTTAAAACATGATCTGCATTAATAACACCTACTAACAGAACATTTTTGAAGTCTAGTCCCTTTACAACCATCTGAGTCCCAACTAAAATCTGAATTCGCTCTTGAACAAAGGCTTCAATAATTGTATCAAAACCCCATTTTCCTCGGGTACTATCCCAATCCATTCTCCCCACAGCAACCTCTGGGAAAAGGGATTTAATCTGTTCTTCGATTTGTTGAGTTCCTACTCCCTTAGTTGTCAAAGTTGACATCCCACACGCATGACATTGGGTTGGCATTGGAATATGATAGCCACAATAGTGACAGCGAAGCTGTTGTTGAGTTTGATGGTAGGTTAATGAAACATCACATTGGGTACACTGAGGAGAATGCCCACAACTTGTACATTCGGAAATGGGAGCATAACCTCTTCTGTTTTGAAATAAAATAACTTGTTTTCCTAAAGATAATGTGTGCTGAATTGCATCTATCAATTGGGAGGAAAACATGCCGGTCATCAATTTCTTTCTGTGGGCTTCTTTTAAATTAATCAATTCAATATTGGGGAGCGAAACCCCACCATATCGTTCGGTTAATTGAACCCAACCATACTTATTATTTCTTACATTTTCAGCAGTTTCTAGGGAGGGAGTGGCTGAACCTAATACTACCTTTGATTGCATGGCGTTGGCAAGATAAATCGCGCTATCCCTAGCTTGATAACGCGGTGCGGGATCAAATTGTTTGTAGGAGGTTTCATGTTCTTCATCGATCAAAACTAATCCTAGATGATCAAAAGGAAGGAGAACCGCTGAGCGAGCACCTACAATGACTCTTGCCTCGGGTGAAGCATTGAGTACTTTTTGCCAAACCTCGGTACGTTCATGAATAGAAAATTTAGAATGATACACGGTAACTTGACTTCCAAATCGTGCAGCCAGTCTGTTTACAATCTGGGAGGTTAAAGAAATTTCAGGCAATAAATACAACACCTGATTTCCCTTGGCAAGCTCAGCCTCAATCAATTTGATATACACCTCTGTTTTCCCTGAAGAAGTAACCCCTTCAAACAAAACCACATTCTTCTCATCAAATTGACTATTGATTTGGTCAAGTGCAAGCTGTTGGGCTTCTGATAGGGTTTTTAACCCGGATTTATCTTGCTCCTGCTTAATCAATAAACGATGCTCTTCCTGATAGTGCTCTTCCAAAACTCCCTTGTCAATAAGTGCTTTTAGTTGACTACTACTTGAACCTGATTTTGTTTTTAAACTAGAAACTTTTTGAAGTCCTTGGTAGCCCGCAGGATCAGAAAAAATAGACATGATAACGGCAAGTTGTTTTGGAGCTTTTTGTAGACTTTCAAAGAGCATCCTCAAATTTTCTTCTATTTGATACGCAGCTGTCAACCGAACGTAGCGAACTTTTTTAGGCTTGAATTTTTCTTCTAAGTGCTGATGAATCTGCGCTACGTTATGTTCCAACATTCCTAACACCAATGGCATTACCTGTTTTCGATCTGTTATCTTACTGATTTCATCCAGTGTGAGGGTTTGTTTTTGCAATGCTTCATATACTAAATATTGACTATCTGAAAGGGCGTTCAATTGTGCTTCAGTAGCTTCACATTTAACCAAAATTGTTTTGCTCTCAATCAACAATGCGGCTGGGAGACAAGCTCTCATGATTTCTCCTTGACTACACATGTAATACGATGCCATCCACTGCCAAAATTTTAATTGATTCATGGTAACCGTTGGAACATCATCCAAGATCATTGCTATAGGTTTAGGCTCATAGGTTTGAGGGGCGATATCATGAACTTTGGTCACCAAAACAGTATAAATTTTTTGCTTTCCAAATGGAACAGCAACTCGAAACCCAACAGCTATGGATTCAGCTTGTTCTTTGGTGATTTTATAGGTGTAAGGTTTGGGCAAAGCCAAAGGGAGCAATACATCTACATAAAAAGAAAAAACTTCTAAATTTTCAATCTTCATCAACATTAAACTTTGGCTCCCTTTTAAATCGTGTTAACGTAGCATTCAATTCAAATCCCAATAGTAGAATATTAGAATTCATCCAGATGTATAACAGAAAGATCAACAAAGCCCCAATGGACCCATACAGTTGATTGTAGGTAGAAAATTTGTCAATATAAATTCCAAAGCCGTAGGTCGTTAGAAAAAACAAAAGGATCGTCATTAGGGCTCCCGGAGAAAAAAACCGAATTTTTCGTCCTTCTATAGTACCAAAATAATAAAGAATACTAACCGTTAAATAAGCAAAGAGGCCAAAAAAACTAATCTGACTTATCCTTGTTAAACGAATCTCTGAAGGGACAAGTGATTCTAGATTATTGAGGATATAAAATTCAAAATAAAAAAAGATAATGACTGCAAACAATGAAAGAAATGCTAATACCACACTTACCCCCACAGACAATAAATATTGCCTGAAAAAGTTTCTCGAAAACTCAACGTGATACGAAACCTCAAAACTTCCGAAAATAGCAGAAACCCCATTAGCGGATAAGAAAATTGACAATAAAAAAACAGAAGACAAAAGTCCTCCTCTGGGTTTGCTTCTAATGTCTTCAAAAATACCAGTGAAAAAAGTTTGTGTCTCAGTGGGCAAGAACAATTCGATATAATTTAAAAAGGTTTGATCAAAATTATCAATATGAATAAATGGAATCATATCCACGAAAGGAATCAAGTTGACTATAAACAGTAAAAAAGGAAACAACGCCATAAAAAAACTAAATGAAATACTCCCTGCACGATAAGAAAGTGCTCCTTTTACTATCCCAATAACATACATCTCAATAAGGTCATAGATTGAGAATCCATAAAACCCTGGAGGTTTAACAGCTTTTGCAAAGCTGATAATTGTTTTAATTACAGGAAGTTGTACAATTTTTGACATGAAGTCAGCTTTTTCTCTTTTACAAAGATAATCGGCTTAATCATATAGGGAGATAAATCAATTAAAAATCCAAAGGCTTTGTACCTTTGCTTGATGGAGATCGTATTACTGTGTGTTGGAAAAACAGATCGTACTTTTTGGGCTGATGCTGCAGAAGAGTATGTAAAAAGACTTAAACATTATACTAAGTTTTCCATTCAATATGTCGCAGACACTAAAGCTCAGAAGAAAACACAAGCTTCAGAAATTAAAAATGAAGAAGCAAAAAGTATTCTTCAAAAAATTAAAGCAGGAGATTATGTCTACTTATTGGATGAAAAAGGAAAGTCATTTACCTCAACTAGTTTCTCTAAAAAGATAGAGCAACATATGATTTCGAGTACACAAAGAATTGTATTTATTCTGGGTGGAGCCTACGGGTTTTCTGAAATTCTTTATCAAAAATTTCCAAATAAAATAAGCCTCTCTGAAATGACTTTTTCACATCAAATGATACGGCTATTTTTTTGCGAACAATTATATAGAGCTTTTACAATAATCAATAATCATCCCTATCACAATAATTAATGATTCCTTTTTAACAATCAAAAATCCTTCATGAAACTAATTTTCGCAACTCATAACCAACATAAAGTAGAAGAATTAAAAAAACTTGTACCTGCTTCCATATCAATCTTAAGTCTCGCAGATATCAATTGTCACCATGATATAAAAGAAACAGGGACTACCTTAGAGGAAAATGCAGAAATCAAGGCGAATTTTATTAAGTACAAATACGGTTTAGATTGTTTTGCTGATGATTCAGGATTAGAAATTGAAAGCTTGCAAGGTGCCCCTGGAGTGTATTCTGCGCGCTATGGGGGTGAGGGAAAAAATAGTGAGGATAATATTCATAAAGTTTGGGAAGAATTAAAGGGGAAAACCAACACCAAAGCTCAGTTTAGAACGGTCATCGCTTCCTCTTTTGGAAATACTATTAAACGCTTTGAAGGCATCGTAAAAGGAGATATTATTTTTGAAAAACGTGGAGCAGGTGGCTTTGGTTATGACCCTATCTTTATTCCAGAAGGGTTTGCTAAAACTTTTGCTGAACTGGGAGATCTAGTTAAAAATAGAATCAGTCATCGCGCCCTAGCCACTCAACTTTTTCTAAAAGAACTCAATCAGCTAAAAAAATCATAATAAAATCCAAGAGCTAAAATACTTTCCATGAATTTTAGCTAATTTTATACCATGAGGAAGATCTGGGTAGCTTTTTTACTAATAACATTTTATACTGGTTTGGCGCAGGATAATTTTAGTGCTCGCGTAGAAAACGAAACCACGGGATTAGCGATGCCTAGTGTACACATTCTCAACCTCACACAAGTAATAGGAACCATTACAAATCAAAGAGGAGTTTTTGAAATTCCAGCCAAAGTTAATGATACACTATACTTTTCCTACCTAGGCTATAAACCTCTGAAAATTGCAGTCACCAATGATATGATCAAATTTGGAAATGCTAATTTCAAAATGACGGAACTGGCCTTTGCTCTGGAAGAAATTGTAGTTCGTGCCTATCAACTGACTGGTTATTTAGATATTGACGTTCGAAATGCGCCTATCAATACAGCACGTCGTTACAGTATTTCGGGTTTACCCAATAGAGGCTATGAGGCAGGATCAAGGAATCCAGGTGCCATTTCCAAAGCTGTAGGAAATCTTTTTAATCCGGCAGACTTGCTAAATAATCTTTTCGGTAAAAACCCAGCACAAATGAGGAAACTCAAAAAAATGCGTCAAGATGATGAAATTAAAAATCTCCTAGCTTCAAAGTTTGATCGTCAAGTATTAATGCAACTATTGGGATTAAAGCGAATTGATATTGACGATATTTTAAGAAATTGTAATTACTCTGACGCCTTTATAAAAGAAGCCAACGACCTTCAAATCCTTGAAGGAATCAGCAAATGTTATGAAGAATACAGGGTCTTACAACTCTAATAAATGTCCTCACTTACCCACTTTATAAAACCGTTAACAGCTTCCAGAGAAAATCGCATTAAGGGCCTTAGATTTGTTGAGGAGCATCCTGAATACCTAAATGAACTTTTTGAGTTAGCACATAATTCAGAAGCCAAAAGAGAACACATTTATGCTGCTTGGATTTGGGAGTTTTACATCCTAAGTGACTTCTCGAGATATGTTCCTTTTTTTGATTCTTTGCTTCATTATTTATTAATGATTGATCATTCTAGTATGAGAAGATCTCACAGTAAAATACTATGGCATTTTTTAAAAAATAAAACCTCCCGTAATACACTAACCAAAGCCCAAAAAGAAAGAGTCATTTCAATTGGTTTAAGCTGGATTATGTCGGAAACTAAAACCGCACCTCTTAGTTTTTGCATTCGAATTTTATTACTTTTCAGGTCTGAATATCCAGAGGTTCAATCGCATTTGGAAGATTTACTTTTGCATTCAAAAAGAACCTTCCCTAAAGGAGTTTATCCTGTAATTCGAAGTGTTTTTAAGAATTAATTTTAACGCCTCTTATTTTCATTGTATCTTTGCATGACTAATAAACACATCATGTTGCTTACCGCATTAAACGCCATTTCACCAATTGATGGTCGGTACCGTTCAAAAACAAAATCACTTTCTGCCTATTTCTCTGAAGAGGCATTAATCAGATATCGAGTTCAAATTGAAATTGAGTATTTCATTGGACTTTGTGAATTACCGCTTCCCCAGTTAGCTGATTTTAATCCGTCCCTTTATGAAGAATTAAGAAGTATCTATTTGCATTTTACTTCCGACGACGCGCTACAAATAAAAGAGATTGAAAATACAACCAATCATGATGTCAAAGCCGTTGAATATTTCATCAAAAAAGAGTTTGATAAATTGGAACTTCAAGATTTTAAGGAATTCATTCATTTTGGGCTCACTTCACAAGACATAAACAATACAGCAATCCCATTGTCTGTCAAAAATGCAATCAATGAGATTTACATCCCTCAATTGGATGATTTAATCGAATCTCTTGAGGAAAAAGTTGTGGTATACAAAGACATACCATTGTTAGCTAGAACACATGGTCAACCCGCCTCCCCTACTCGTTTAGGAAAAGAAATTAATGTTTTTGTTCAACGTTTGAAAATTCAAAGAGCGATGCTAGTCCAAATTCCTAATGGAGCTAAATTTTCGGGTGCAACAGGAAATTTCAATGCGCACAAAGTAGCTTATCCCGAAATTGATTGGAAAGCCTTTGGAACGCACTTTGTAGAATCTACTTTGGGTTTAAATTATTCTTTTCCAACCACTCAAATTGAGCATTATGACTCTTTTGCCGCCTTGTGTGACAATATGAAAAGAATCAATACAATCTTAATTGATCTGAATAGAGACCTCTGGCAATACATTTCCATGGATTATTTTAAGCAGCAAATCAAAGAAGGAGAAGTAGGTTCTTCGGCTATGCCACATAAAGTGAATCCAATTGATTTTGAAAATTCAGAAGGAAATTTGGGGATTGCAAATGCTATTTTTGAATTTCTATCTGCTAAACTTCCTGTTTCAAGATTACAACGGGATTTGACCGACAGCACTGTATTGCGTAATATAGGAGTCCCTTTTGGTCATACCATTATCGGTTTACAATCGACCCTTAAAGGGATCGGAAAACTATTGGTGAACACCACCAAAATTGAGGATGATCTGAATGCAAATTGGGCTGTTGTTGCTGAAGCTGTCCAAACTATTTTAAGAAAGGAAGGATATCCAAATCCTTACGAAGCTTTAAAAGAACTCACTCGAACCAATACCATAATCAACAGAGAAGCAATTCAACAATTTATTGCTGGGCTTGAGGTGGAAGAAGAATTAAAAGACAAACTCAAAACTATTACCCCTTTTAATTACACTGGAATTTAATCAAAGATTCCATTAAAAACATCGGCCGTAGACCCTAATTGCTTTTTCATTTGATTTGGATCTACTTTTTTTGCTAAGGTCATAATTACAGCAGGATTCATGTCAGTCCCTATGATGCGTAAAACTCCAAAGCCCATCTTTGTTGAATTGAGAAAAACTATACCTTCTTCAATCTGATCTGTATTTCCTTCAAAAAGAACACTTCCTTGGGCTTTATCAAAGGCTTTGAAATCCATTAAATGCTGATATTGATCCTGAGACAAAATAGTGGAAATTTCAGCTAGTTCTTTTTGGTATTTATCCTCTTGACCCTCCTTAGAGCGATAGAACAGCAAATTTAATTTATCTACACTACTCACCGCACTTTGTTCACTTAACGATAAATCTTTATTAAAAAGACTATCCAAACGTAAAGGCAGATTAACAATTAAAAAAGAAGAATCGTCCATCTTATTGACATAGTAGGATTGAAGACTTGGTTTTTTTCCACAGGAAACAAGGAATACTGAAATGAATAAACCTATCCAAAGGGTGCTTTTAATTTTCATTTATAAGGATTTTTTTTGTTGTGCCTTTTTCAATTGATTTCCTCCAGGTAAATTCATCTGATCGGTCAGTTTAGAAATTTTATTCAAATCAATATCTCCCTCCAATAAAAGCAAAACAGATTCGATATTTCTACCATTAATTTCAAGGGCGTTTTTAGTAGACCCTGAATGCTCTGTCACATACATGAGTAACTTTTCCACATAATCCTCTGATTTTCCTTCTTTAACGTAGAAGGAAACATCTGCTTCGGGATCCTTAATGATCATGAGTTCCTCCAAATCTTCTGAGGAGACTTCTTGATTGACCCATTTCAGCATTTCCGTACTAACCTCATCATTACCAGAAATTAAAACTTTAAAATTGTTAATACTTGACACCATCTCCAAATACTCTTGAGACTCAGAGTCATCAAAATTGATACTCATTTGTCCTAACATTTTAAACATCTTTGGACTGATAGAGACCAAACTCACATCATCACTATTCGCATAGCGTTCAAAAATAGATTGCCCACTCACGACTAGAGTGGAAAAAAAAGCAATCAATACAAGGGTTACATTTTTCATTTTTTTTTATTTAATTAATTTATTAGTAGTTTCATTCCAATAATCTAAATAAGCGACTTTTTCAGCGCCTTTATTCAGAAGTGAAGAAACTTTTTCCATATTGGTTTTAAATTGAGTAAAAGCAAGTTGAGCTTCCTGATTCGATGGTAATACATTTGAGGTAGCGTAATAAAATTGTACTGAAATTACAATGGCAATTACAGCAGCCGCAGCCATCCAGGGCTGAAAAAACGATTTGCGCTTCACCTCTACTCTGGGAAAGCTCTCGTTCTTTGCCTGTTCATAATACCCAAAAAAGAGACGATATCCCTCCCATTCATTGGGTATCTTTTCTGTAGACTTGAAATAATGACGCAAGTCTTTTTCTTCAATTAAGCTTGTCTCCCCTTCTAGATATTTTTCTAAAAGAAGTTTCGTTTTTTTAGAGTCCATGATTTTGTATTTCTAAAAATTGTGTTTTTAATTTTTTTCTAATCCTAGAGAGATAAACTCTAACTGTTCCTTCTGGGATTTCAAGTATAGTGGCAATTTGATTAAAATCATAATGCTCTATTTCGCGTAATTGAATGATCATTCGTTCTCTTTCTGGAAGTTGGTCAATTAAATTCGAGACCCATCGTAATTCATCTTTAACTTCAATTTCTTTTTGCATTGAAACTGTCTTTTGAACTGCTATTGAATCGTCAAAAGAAAGTACTTGAGCCTGCTTAGACTTGAGTCGATCCAAACAATGATTTTTTGCTATGGTAACACTATAGGCTTCCATACTTTTAAAACTCTTTCGCTTCTCAGTACCCAAGCTCCATAGTTTTACAATGACCTCTTGAGTTGCATCCTCAGCTTCCTCTTGAGAAACTAAAATCCGTTTGGTAATACGAAAGATTTTATCTCGTATTTCATGGATTTGATCTAAAAATTGTTGGTCGGCAATCAATTGCACATTCTTTGCTTATTTTCTAAAGACGAATTTACTTTCCATTTTGTTACATAAATACTAAAAAAGATGCTTTTATCACACGATTTCTATAAATTTGGATACTTACTTATTTAACAATCATCCATGAAACAGTATATCTATAGACATCAAATTATACATTTCTCACTTATTATACTAATTTCAATCTCATTCTTGAGTTGTAAGAAAGAGGCTTTGGATGGAGAATCCACAAGTGTTGAATCCAATCTAGATACGGATGATACAGCAATTAGTCTTGAAGGAGATCTTCAAATCAGTGATTTTGTCTGGCAAGGTTTGAATCAATGGTATTATTGGCAAGAAGAGGTAGAAGCGCTAGCAGACTCCAAACTAACGGATACAAAAGCCTATGCACAATTTATCAATGACAACCCTGACCCTGATGCGTTTTTTGAATCTTTAAAACACCCAGATGATCGTTTTAGTTGGATAGAAGATGATTATGTAAAACTGGAGAATTCTTTACAGGGAATTTATGCAACTAATGGAGTTGAATTTGGACTAACATATGCTTGCCAAGATTGCGAGGAAGTTGTCGGTTATGTGAAATATATTTTAGTGGGTTCGGATGCAGATGGGAAAAACATTCAACGAGGAGATTTTTTTACAGGAGTAAATAACACGACACTAACGGTAAACAATTATCGTTCCTTGTTATTTGGTGAAGATTTGACCTACACTCTAAATATGGCTGAAGTTCAAGATGGAACACTTCAAGAAAATGGAATCGTGGTGGAACTTACCAAAGTTGAAAATTTTGAAACCAATCCGATTCAGATTTCCAAAACAATTAATACTGCTGCTGGAAAAGTAGGTTACCTCATGTACAATCAATTTGTTGCCAATAAGAGTAATGATTTGAATCAAGTATTTGCTGAATTCAAAAGCGAGGGAATTATTGACTTAATCTTAGATCTAAGATACAATGGGGGTGGATCCGTTAGAAACTGCATTGAACTTTCCAGCATGATTACAGGTCAATTTACAGATGAAGTTTTTGTCATTCAAGAATGGAACAACAAACTAAATGAATATTTAGAAGAAAGGTATGGTAGAGAAACCCTAATCGATCGATTTACCGATGTTCTTTCAGATAATGAAACGATCAATTCCCTTGGTCTAAACAAAATCTACATCTTAACCACAGGCAATTCAGCCTCTGCAAGTGAGTTATTAATCAATGGATTAAGTCCTTATATCGATGTTATTCATATTGGAGAACAAACCGTAGGAAAAAATGTAGGCTCGATCACATTGTATGATTATCTTGATAATAGTGCAGAACAAACACGTAATCCGGATCATCAGTATGCCATGCAACCCATTGTATTAAAATATGCAAATAAAGACGGTTTTGCAGATTATAACAATGGCCTAACCCCTTCCGAGGAAATAGAAGAAGATATTAGAAATTACGGCACTCTAGGCGAAATTGATGAGCCTTATTTGGCTATGGCTTTGAGTTTAATATCAGGAACAGGAAAGTCAACACCAGCCAAACCAGTCTGGAATAAATCTCTTTTATTTAGTGATCCATTTACCTCAAAAAAACAAAGAATGTTTCTGGATCAAGACCTTCCCTTCTTACCTAAGGCAAACGAAAAGTAAATCCTCCAACTACATTTCTTCCACGCGTTGCATAACTTTCGATTTCAATGTAGTTTGCGTTAAACAAATTAGTGGCATGAATAAAGAAACCTAGGGGAGCTTTTTTTAATTGATAGTGTACGGACAAGTTAAGAAGCTGGTATCCTTCTAACAAAGTTTTATTATCCAGTCCAAAACGTTCTCCGATAGCTTGAAGACTCATATTTGAATGCCATTGTGACGAAAAACGATAAGTAATTTGCGTTTGTGATGAAAATTTGGGAAGATATCGTAAATCACCATTCTCAGTTTGGGTAAAAGTTAATTGCTGATTGACTTTTAACTTTCCAGTAATCGATCCCGAGATTTGTGTCTCAACTCCATTGTATCGTGCATTCTCATTCGCGTTTTCATAGCGGTAAGTGGATAGATCATAAATTAATGAGGGATTTTCGATACGTTGAAAATAAGTGGAAGAGAGTTCCCAATTCGAGCTGTTAAACACAAAACCAAATTCAAGAGACTGATTCTCCTCAGGCTCAAGTTGACTATTCCCCGAATAAGGATCATAGAGCTGATACAGACTGGGTGCAATATAAGCTGTACTTAATGCTGCTAAAATTTTAAATGAATTCGTAGAATTTTTCAGTAGTTGATATGAAGGATTAATACTGTAAGTAAAATTAGATCCATAGGTACTGTGGTTATTCAACCGTCCCCCAAAATTAATTCTAGAGCGATTAGAAAGCACGGCAACTACATTGGCAAAAGCATCGGTTTGCGAAGTGGGTTGACTGCCTTCATAAGTAGCATAATTGTTTTGGAATAATGCCCCAACAACAGTATAAAAACGAGTACCAAATGCATATTTATTGAATAATTCAAGTTGGGTGTTTTCTGCTTCTGTTTGGAATGGATAATCACTTTTAAAATCCCGCTCAACCTTTTGATAACCGAACTTAAGTGATGCACCTCCGTTTTTATAATCGAAATTAGGATTGAAATGAAAACGATCCATAGTGGTAAGTAATTGAAAGTTTGCATCTTCTAAGGGAAAACTATTGTCGTAATCTGAATTAATATGTGAACGATCAAAGCCGGTATTAAAATTGAATTTACTTTGACTCTTAAAATTCAAAGAGGCCCCAAAATTAGTATGAGAAAAAGGGTCAACTTCAGGACCCACTACAGCACTCATTCCATTCGTGTTATGATTTGAAAAATAAGCCTTGGCTTTGAGATTTTCTCCTCCCTGACTGAGTTGAAGCGCATTTTTAAAGAGATTCAATCCCCGTTTGGAATCTTGATCACTATCTGAACCCATACTACTTTGTAGGTTAAGATTAAAGCCAGCAGCTGCTTTTTTAGTCTGTATAGAAATGACTCCAGTGGCGGCTGAACTTCCATAAAGGGAACTGGCAGCGCCCTTCAAAATTTCAATGGACTCAATTTGATCAAGGCTAAGAAAATTTAAATTAAAATCATTGTCGATTCTGGATGGATCAGAAACCCGCACACCATCGATTAAAATTAATACTTGACGATTTCTACCCCCCCTGAGGGAAACCGTTTTATTTTGACCCGCATAGGTCTGACTTCCTATAATTTCAACACCCGCATAACCTTTGAGTAATGCGCTGAGTCCTAAACCTTGGAAGCTTGAAATTGTTTTTGAGTCAATTTTAATAATCGGTTTTCCCGATTGTGATCGCTTAAATGGAAATCGGGAATCACTCACTACTACCTCCTCTAGTTGTTTAACTGGAGCTACAAGAGAGTCTAAACTTTTGTTTTGCTGAGCAAGGACTGGTGTGCTCAACAATGTGAGACCCATCAGGAATTTAGAAAAATAATTCATTATAAAAAAATGTGTTTCACTAACCTTATTCCCGAGGCCTAAAACCGATTAAAAAATAAAGGCAGGTCTCCTGACTTGCATCTTCAATCAACCTTCCCATCAAAACAATGACAGTGGTAAAGAACAGATTGAAATGTTCGTGATGAACTGAGCTTACAGTTGCGGGTACAGCTTTGGATTTAAACCAAATTCCCTTTTTATCTTTTTAAAGAACCTTCGTTACAAAAGTAAAGACTATTTGGCAATAGTAAAAGAAAATTGCTTGAGTTTATTGAAAGAAAACTGTAGTAGGGAAGTATAGAAAAGATCTCCCATTAAAGAATTCACAAAAAAGGGAATTGCAAGTATGAAACAGCTGCTTAATCCTGACCAATTATGTGGGTAGTAAAAATACCAAACTCCTAAGTTACTTACAATAAAAAACAACGTAGAGGCACTAAGCACAACTCCCAAAGAAATGGATTTTGCTTTCATTCCCAAGATTGAAATCATAACAAAGGATAGGTAGATTATTGGCATTAAAGAATGTACACCGATGTAAAGATCGGTTAAAAACATGCACAATAAAGGGATGAATATCGCCAAACGCTTATTCAAAAAATGACCTCCGGTAAAAAGTGCAATACTTGTAATTGGTGCGAAATTAGGAGGATGCGGCAACAATCTAGTTAAAAGTGCGATCACCACAAGACCAAAAACAACCCTCATTTCAAACTTCTTCAATTCCATCGTTTGTTTTTTGCAAATCTATACAATTTTAATTATTTCGTCAAATACATTTTTCTTCTAGCATAAAGATCATAAAATTCATCATCTTTAAGATTATCAATAAAGAGGATGCTCTCTCCAGTACTTTTCATTTCTGGACCCAGTTGCTTGTTAACATTCGGAAACTTATTAAAAGAAAACACGGGTTGTTTAATTGCAAATCCTTTCAATTGGGGATTGAAATCAAAATCCGTTACCTTATTCTCTCCCAACATTACTTTGGTCGCGTAGTTTACATAAGGTTCATTATAGGCTTTTGCAATGAAGGGAACTGTTCTTGAAGCACGCGGATTGGCTTCAATCACGTATACTTTTTCGTCTTTTACAGCATATTGAATATTAATTAAACCAACTGTATTTAATGCCAAAGCAATCTTCTTGGTGTGGTCTTTTATTTGCTGTAAAACAAATTCACCGATATTAAACACGGGAAGTGTAGCATTAGAATCTCCAGAATGAATTCCACATGGTTCAATATGCTCCATGATTCCAATAATATATACGTTTTCACCATCACAGATTGCATCGGCCTCACACTCAATTGCACCATCTAAATAATGGTCTAGAAGCAATTTATTATTAGGGATTTTTAGAAGTAAATCAACTACATGCGCTTCCAATTCTTTTTTGTTGATCACAATTTTCATCCCTTGTCCTCCTAGAACGTATGAAGGACGGACTAAAATGGGAAAATCTAAGTTGTCCGCCAATTCAATCGCTTGCTCAGCAGTTTGTGCCACTCCAAATTCTGGAAAAGGAATATCATTTTCCTTGAGAAGGGTAGAAAAACTTCCTCGGTCTTCTGCTAAATCAAGAGATTTAAAACTCGTTCCTATAATTTTAATCCCATATCGATCTAACTTTTCTGCCAATTTGAGGGCGGTCTGTCCTCCCAATTGAACTATAACACCTTCTGGTTTTTCATGCTGGATGATATCGAATATGTGCTCCCAAAAAACGGGTTCAAAATACAACTTATCCGCTGTGTCAAAATCTGTGGAAACCGTTTCGGGGTTACAATTAATCATGATAGTCTCATAACCACATTCGGCAGCGGCTAAAACCCCGTGCACACAACAGTAATCAAACTCAATACCCTGTCCAATTCTATTAGGCCCTGACCCTAAAACGATGATTTTTTTCTTGTCTGTCACCACACTTTCGTTGTGTGTATAGGTCACACCTTCTTTAGAAATAACTTCACTTTCAAAAGTAGAATAATAATACGGTGTCTTGGCTTCAAATTCAGCGGCACAAGTATCTACTAATTTATAGACTCTATTTATATTAAGTTCTTTACGTTTTTTATAAACTTCACTCTCGAAACAACCTAACATATGGGCGATCTGACGGTCACCATATCCTTTCTGCTTTGCCTCTAAGAGCAGGTCTCTTTCAATATCATCAATTTTATATGTTGATATTTCTTGTTTTAAAAGATGTAATTGTTCGTATTGTCTAAGAAACCACATATCGATTTTGGTGATTTCGTGAATCCTTGAAAGGGGAATACCAATTTCAATGGCATCGTATATCACAAAAACACGATCCCAACTTGCATGCTTTAGTTTACTCAAAATTTGATCGTAATCTTTATAACTTTTACCATCAGCCCCCAATCCGTTTCTTTTGATTTCTAATGACTGTGTGGCTTTATGGAGTGCCTCTTGAAACGAACGCCCGATTCCCATGACCTCTCCAACCGCTTTCATCTGCAAGCCTAATTCTCTGTCACTACCTTCAAATTTATCAAAATTCCAACGGGGTATTTTTACAATGACATAATCTAGTGTGGGTTCAAAAAGGGCAGAGGTCGATTTTGTAATTTGATTGTTTAACTCATCCAAGTGATAGCCTAATGCTAGTTTGGCAGCAATTTTTGCGATAGGATACCCTGTGGCTTTACTTGCTAATGCTGAAGATCGAGAAACACGGGGATTAATTTCTATGGCAATAATATCCTCTTTATCATCTGGACTTACTGCAAATTGAACATTACAGCCTCCCGCAAAATCTCCAATACTGCGCATCATATGAATTGCCATATCACGCATTCGCTGATAGGTTTTATCACTCAAAGTCATCGAAGGAGCAACGGTAATAGAGTCTCCTGTGTGGATTCCCATAGGATCCATATTTTCTATGGAACATATAATAACAACATTGTCGTTGGAATCTCTCAGCAACTCTAACTCATATTCTTTCCATCCAATTAAAGCTTTGTCAATCATGACTTCATGTATTGGAGAGATTTCCAATCCACGTGTTAGTAATTCATCAAAGTCTTTTTCATCGTATACAATAGATGCGCCATCACCCCCGAGGGTAAACGAGGCTCGTATCACAAGAGGAAAGCCAAATTCTTGTGCAATTTCTTTTCCCTTTAAAAAGGAATTAGCCGTTGCTTGAGGAGCCATTGGAATTCCAATTTTGAGCATCAACTCACGAAACTTCTCACGGTCTTCTGTAATGTTTATCGCATCAATATCTACTCCAATTATGTCCACATTGAAGTCCTTCCAAATTCCTTTTTCATCAGCTTCGATACACAAATTAAGTGCAGTCTGCCCTCCCATTGTGGGTAAAACAGCATCTATATTATGCTTTTTTAAAATTTCGGCAATTGACTTTGTTGTAAGGGGTTTTAAATATACATGATCTGCCATAGTTGGATCAGTCATGATCGTAGCAGGATTAGAATTAATCAAAATAGTTTCTATTCCGTCTTCTCTGAGTGATCGAAGTGCTTGCGAGCCGGAATAATCAAATTCACAGGCCTGACCAATAATAATGGGTCCAGATCCAATAACTAAAATACTTTTGATAGAGTTTACTTTTGGCATAGCAATAAATATAGATTTTCAATATAAAAAAAAGGTGTTACTTTAAAAAAAGTAACACCTTTAAAATGATTGTTGTTCAACATTATTTTTTGTGACGTGGTTCCGATGAAACAGATATTTTTCTTCTTCCTTTCGCTCTTCTTGCAGCTAGAACCTTTCTGCCATTAGCAGAGGCCATGCGTTCGCGGAAACCATGTTTGTTTCTTCTTTTTCTCTTAGAGGGTTGAAATGTTCTTTTCATAATAATTATCTCAGGATGCTTTTTTCCTTAAAAGTCGGGCAAATATACAATAAGTTTTTTGTCTTTCAAACAGCATTTTAAAGATTTCAAGGATGATTTTTTTTACCTTTGAAAAAATTCTAAATCATGTTTCCAAAAGTTATTAAAATTATTCTTGCCGTATTAAGCCTTAGTTATGGGGTGTATCAAATTGTAGATGACTACATTGGCAATGGGATCATGCTTTTTATATTGGCAGCAATGTTTATTTTGTTGTACTTTAAAAACGAACTTATCTTTCTTTCATTCCTACGATTAAGAAAACAAGATTTCGAAGGAACAGAAAAATGGTTGCTGCGAATACCTAATGTGGAAAGAAACTTAGTAAGAAAACAGCAGGGGTATTACAACTACTTGATGGGCATCATTCAATCTCAAAAAAATCTTACTCAAGCTGAGAAGTATTTTAAAGCAGCACTCAAACTTGGACTGTCTATGAATCACGATCTAGCCATGGCAAAAATGAGTCTTGCGGGTATCTATTTGCAGAAAAGAAGAAAAAGAGAAGCACAACAATTACTTTCTGAAGCTAAAAAACTAGACAAACACGGAATGCTGACCGGTCAAATGAAGATGATGCAGCAACAAATGAAAAAAATCTAGTAATATCCTTCCTCTGGAATTGCGATTTCGTAATATTTCCTTGATTTATTATTTAAATGATTTTCAATCAACCAAGGGTTGTGAATTTTTAAAATCTTATAGTTTATCTGTTTTTCTTTCGCAAATTCAGCAAGATTGGTAATCGCTGTGTCAAGTCCTATTTTGTTTACTGGAATGGAATGGTATAAATCTGCTGCTTTAAAAATAAAGCCATAGCGCTGGGGATTAGACATAATTTCTTTTACCGCCAATATTCGAAACACATACCTACTCGTTTCAGAATTTAGTAATAAGTCGTAATAATTATCAACCAATTGTTTATCCAATAAACGATTCGTTCCATACATCCCCCGATTATAAGAAGCCGCAGCCAAAGTCCATGAACCAAAACGATTCTTTGCTTTTTTCAAGTATTGACAGGCTGCACGGGTCGATTTTTCAATATGATAGCGTTCATCTACATTAGAATTAACTTCAAGACCATATTCCTTTGCGGATGCTGGCATCAACTGCCAAAATCCTTTTGCTCCTTTGGGTGACCTTGCATTCTCAAGCGCACTTTCTATTACAGACAAATATTTAAAATCAGAGGGAACTCCCTCTTCCTCAAGAATTTTTTCAATCAAAGGAAAGTGTTTGTTGGCCCGTTTTAATAAAAGCATCATATTAGACTGCCAATAGGTATTGACTAATAATTCTTTATCTAATCGCTCACGAATATCTGGTGCATCTAAAGGGGTAGTTTCTCCAGCAAAATCTAATACTTCTGGAAGTTGCAGTGCATACACTTTATAGGATTCGCCTTCTTTATCTACTTTAAAGGCTGTTAACAAAGCTGGGGTTATTTCATTTGCACTAATGAGTAGTACCAAAAAAGTAAGGGCGGTTAATAATAAGTTTTTAGGCTTCATAAGATTGAATTTTATTCGAATTTAATCAATTTTTAAGGATGATATCTGGGAGTTCCGAATTAAACCACTGAGCTTGTGTCATAATAGCGGCATGACCTCCCTTTATTTGAATAAAAGGATCAGATAGATACTTGATCGGAAAAACAGTGTCTTTTTCTCCGTGAATGTGAACTACTGACTTATCACACTCAACTTGATTCCAATTTACTAAAGCATTAATTGACCAATTGAGGTATTCGGGGTTTCGCTCAGATAAATACTTCTGATACAATTCTAAACGTTTTTTTATTCCTTTTCCAAAAGCAAAAAGCACTAATGAATCTAAATTATGAATCCATTGAGTGGGTAAAAGTTTGTGTGCATTGGTTGATCTAGCCATTTTCATGGGCAATGGCAATTCCTCTTTATTTTTGACGCTTGATATAATAATAACCTTTTGTACTTTGATGTGTTTTGCCATTTCTTGTACCAAAACCCCACCAAAAGAAACTCCAATCAATATAGGATTGATTGCAGTAACTCGTTCACACATTCTCTTTGCATATGAACTTAACATCTCATCTGCAAGGGGTGGAATCCAACTTAAAAGATGAATCTTAAAGCGTTTTGGTAAATTAATAAATTCGAAAATTTTTGGACTTGCTGCCATCCCAGGCATACAATAAACGTCTATTTCATTCATTTTGATTCATATTATAGGAGCTGTAAGGTTAAATTTTAGTACTTTTGTAGCCCACTTGATATCAGTATCGCATTTGCAAAATTATCATATTACACACGATATTAACTAATTCTTTCTATTATGAATGATTTAACTTTGGTAAATAACGAATTCTTAAGACAATTTGAAGTCAATGTTGAAGAAACTTTAGCTCGAATTGAATACTCAGAACAAGAAAGAAAAATATTCCTCACCAAGTTATCTATTCCCGAAGAAATTCAAAATAAAGAGTTTGAAGAAGCCTTTATTGTTAAAGTACTTGAGTTTATAGAAGATAAAAACTTACGTGTTGTTCCCACCTCTCCGAAAATAGCCAGTTTTGTGCGTCGCAATAGACGATATAAGCAATTACTACCTGTCGGAATCAAGCTTTAGTTTCAAACCTCACATATCCTTCAGAATCAATAGACTCTAATACAACTTCTTGGAGGGAATTTACTAATTTAGGATTCCAAGGAGTTCTTACTTTGACGTAGTTTTCTGTAAAACCAGTACAATATCCTTTCTTATTCTCTCCTTCGAACAAAACAGTATAGCTTTTACCTAATTGAGATTCATAAAAGGCTCTTCGTTTTTTAACAGAAAGAGCTCTCAACATTTTACTTCGTTTATTTCGAATTGCTTGTGGAATAACCTCCTCAATGGTTAGTGCTTCGGTGTTGGGTCGTTCCGAATACGTAAAAACATGTAAATAGGAAATCTCTAAATCGGCTAAAAAACGATAAGAGGTTAAGAAATCCTCTTCTGTTTCACCGGGATACCCTACAATAACATCGACCCCTACACAGGCATAAGGCATCAATTCTTTTATTGCGGCAATTCGTTGGGTGTACAAGGAAGTTAAATAACGCCTTCGCATACTTTTAAGGATTCGATCGCTTCCACTTTGAAGGGGGATATGAAAATGGGGCACAAATCGGTTACTCTTAGCTACAAACGAAATAATATCATCATTTAAAAGATTAGGTTCAATGGAAGAAATTCGTATCCGATTAATAGGATCTTCAAGATCTAAAGCTTGGATCAATTCTAAAAAAGTATGCTCATGCTTTTTATTTCCAAACTCTCCTTTTCCATAATCTCCAATATTCACTCCGGTCAATACAATTTCTTTAAGTCCTGAGGCACCGATTTTACGTGCATTAGAAATCACATTATCTAAAGTATCACTTCTTGAAACTCCCCTAGCCTGTGGAATCGTACAATAAGTACATTTATAGTCACAGCCGTCTTGAACTTTCAAAAAAGCACGGGTTCTATCGCTTGTTGAGTAACTACTTTTGTAAAAATTTGCAGCGTCTATTTCACAAGAGTGAATCTCGGTTTGCTCTTTTTTCGCAAGATCATTAACGTACTCTATCAAATTAAACTTTTCTGTAGCCCCTAGAACCAAATCAACTCCATCCAACTTGGAAATCTCCTCAGGCTGAAGCTGGGCATAGCACCCAATGGCAGCGATAAATCCTTTAGGATTCAGCTGTAAGGCTTTCTGAACCAGTCCCTTTAATCGCTTATCAGCGTTTTCAGTTACAGAACAAGTATTAATAACATATACCTCTGCAGGGCTATCAAAATCGACGCGTTTGTACTTCTCATGGTCAAAATCTCTTGCAATTGTGGCTGTCTCAGAAAAATTCAACTTACAACCCAAAGTATGAAAAGCAACACGAGGGAGTGAATCTTCTACTTTGATATCTGATGTAAGAATGTTTTCCATGAAAATTATTAGCTGTAATTTTGCTGCAAATATACCAACAAATTATTCATGCAAAAAAAGCAGTTCATTGTTCTTTTTCTATGCCTAGCTGCATTGATTTGTAGTTGTAGCCCAAGCAGTAAAATAAATGAAAACACTATTTTTCGTTATAATGAATACAGAAATATAACTTCCCTTGACCCTGCTTTTGCGCGAAATCCTCAAAATATTTGGCCCATCAACCAATTGTTTAACGGACTGGTTCAGCTTGACAAAAATTTAAGTGTTCAACCTGAAATCGCCTCTACATGGACCGTTAGCTCCGATGGTTTACTCTATACTTTTTTTTTAAAAAAAGATATTTATTTTCACACTTCTCCCCTATTCGGAGAAAAACAAACCCGCACAGTCGTTGCCTCCGATTTTGTTTACAGCTTTGATCGTCTAAAAGACCCCAAAGTCGCCTCTCCTGGAGGGTGGGTATTACAGCAAGTGAAATCGTATCGTGCAATCGATCCACACACGTTTTCAATTCAATTAAAAAAACCTTTTCCTGCTTTTTTGGGACTACTATCTATGCGCTATTGTGCGGTAGTTCCTCATGAAGTTGTCTCACATTTTGGTTCAAGATTTAGAAGTAATCCCATTGGGACAGGTCCTTTTTATTTTAAACGTTGGGATGAAAATGTAAAACTCGTCCTAAGAAAAAACAACAACTATTTCGAACACGATAAAAACGGACAAAAGCTTCCTTATCTAGAAGCTGTTGCTATTCAATTCATACCGGATATTCAAAGTGAATTCATGCTTTTTCTTCAAGGGAAACTCGATTTCATCAACTCATTAGACGCCTCTTATAAAGACGAATTACTCACCCCTAAAGGTGCATTGCAATCGAAATACAAAGAGCGCATAAACATGTTAAAAGGGCCTTACCTCAACACAGAATATATAGGTTTTTATCTTGACGCTGACAATCCAGCGATACAATCCGAAGAAATAAGAGAAGCAATGAACTTAGGGTTTGACCGTAAATTGATGATTGCCTATTTAAGGAATAATATTGGCTACCCAGCCAATCAGGGCTTCATTCCCAAAGGATTGAAAGGTACGAGTTCAAAACCATATCCTTATGATGTAGAAAGAGCCCGTGTTTTGGTCAAAAAGTATCGAGTAGAAAGTGGCGTAAAACCAACTTTAACTATCGCAACTGATGCCAATTACCTTGACCTCTGTGAGTTTCTACAAAGAGAACTTCAAAAAATAAGGATTGATCTAAAGATAGAGGTGATGCCGACAGCCAGCTTACGTCAGGCCAAATCCTCCGGAAAATTAGAGTTGTTTAGAGCCAGTTGGATTGCAGATTATCCTGATGCAGAAAATTATCTTTCTTTATTTTACAGTAAAAACCTCTCTCCCAACGGACCGAACTACACCCACTATGAAAATTCAAAATTTGACCTGCTATATGAAAAAGCTTTAGGTACCTTGGCAGAAGATCAAAGACAAAAAAGATATCGACAAATGGATTCTTTAGTAAACTCTGAGCATCCCATTATCCCACTATACTATGACCAAGTAATTCGTTTTGTACAAAAAAACGTAGAAGGAATGGAAATCAATCCTATCAATTTACTGGTATTAAAAACTATTTCTAAAAAATAGGACATAAAAAAAGCCGTTAAAAAACGGCTTTATAATAGTTTATCTGAAGACTACTCTTCCTTTGTGAATTTTGCGTATTTGGTTTTGAACTTGTCAATTCGACCCGCAGTATCTACCAATTTAGATTTTCCGGTATAGAAAGGATGGGAAGTTCTAGAAATTTCTAGTTTGATAAGTGGGTATTCAACACCATCTACATCAATCGTCTCCTTCGCGTTAACTGTTGACTTTGTAATAAACACATCGTCGTTTGACATGTCTTTGAATGCCACTAAACGATAATTATCAGGATGAATTTCTGCTTTCATAATTTTTAAATCGAGTGCAAATTTAATTTTATTTTTTAAAATGCACTCTAACTCACTCATTTTTTTTTAATTTGCTGCAAACAAAATTAACCCAAAAACATCATTATGGAAAATCAACAAGCATCACTTAAATCAACAATGATCACTTACGGCCTCATTCTAGGGGGTGTTTCTGTAATTTTTCAGCTCATGCTTTTCTTCCTAGACATGCACTATCAGCAACCTCCTGCAGTGGGCATTGTTTCCATTGTAATCATGATCGGTGTATTAGTCTATGCTTTCATTCAATATAAAAAACAAAATGAAGGATTTATCTCATTGGCAGAAGCAATAAAAATTGGTTTAGGAATTTCTTTGATTTCTGCAATTGTAGGTATAATATATTCACTGATACTCACCGAGGTATTAGACCCTTCAACATTACAAAAAACATTAGATTATCAATTTGAAACCATGCGTGCGGAAAATCCTGAAATGACTCAAGATCAAATTAATATGGCACGAGATATGGGTGAAAAATTCTCAGGCCCTTTTATCCGTTCTGCCTTTCAACTCATCGGTGCTCTATTTATTGGTTTTATTATCTCTTTAATTGGTGGGCTAATCGTAAAGAAATCAAGACCAGAATAAGTCAAATTTCGTAGTTTTGCCATCTATGCAAAATGCAGTTGATATTTCGCTGGTAATCCCTTTGCTCAATGAAGAGGAATCTTTAGTTCCCTTACATCAATGGATTGCTGAGGTTTTCTCCAACCATAAACATTCGTATGAAGTCATTTTTATCGATGACGGGAGTTCAGACGAATCATGGAAGGTGATCACTTCGCTTGCTGAATCCAATTCGACAGTCAAAGGAATTCAATTTGTTCGAAACTTTGGGAAATCTCAAGCACTTCATGCAGGGTTTGAATTGGCTCAAGGGAACTATATCGTTACTTTAGATGCTGATCTTCAGGACTCACCTGAAGAAATTCCCAATTTGATAAACACATTAATTGAACAAAAACTTGATTTAATTTCTGGATGGAAAAAGAAACGCTTCGACTCCTTTTTATTTAAAAATCTTCCTTCTAAGCTTTTTAATTGGGCTGCACGTAGAGTTTCCGGAATCTATTTACACGACTTCAATTGTGGACTCAAAGCCTATCGAAAAGAAGTGGTAAAAACCATTGACGTTCATGGAGAAATGCACCGCTACATCCCAGTATTGGCTGCCAACGAGGGCTTTAATAAAATTGGAGAACAAGTCGTTCAACATCAAGCGAGACAATTTGGCCATACTAAATTTGGGGCTGATCGTTTTTTTAAAGGGTTTTTGGATCTAATTACACTTTGGTTTATTAACCGTTTTGGAAAACAACCCATGCACTTTTTTGGACTTTGGGGCACACTAATGCTTCTTGTTGGATTTGGATTTACCTTATACCTGGGTATCGACAAGTTGTTTTTCAATATCCAAGCCAGATTAATCACAGAACGCCCAGAGTTTTATATTGCCCTAACGCTCATGCTTCTGGGAAGTCAATTTTTTATTGCAGGTTTTTTGGGAGAAATAATTCTTCGTAGCCAAAGATCGAATAACCGATATAATATTAAAACCCTAACCAAGACCAAATGACCTATCAAGAAAATGCAAAGTTATGGCTTGACAGGCCTTTTGACTCAGAGACCATAGTTCAAGTAAAAGAGCTTCAAAAAAATCCTGAAAAACTTGAAGATGCATTTTATACAAACTTAAGTTTTGGAACAGGAGGTATGAGAGGTGTTATGGGCGTGGGTACCAATCGCATTAATAAATACACCCTTGGCAAGGCCTCTCAAGGGCTTTCACGATTTTTAGTGGAAGAATATCCAAACGAGACTCCAAAAGTCGTCATTGCATATGATTCAAGACACCAAAGTAAAGAACTAGCCAAGATTGTAGCAGATATTTTTACGGCCAATAAAATCCATTGTTATCTATTTAGTGATTTACGTCCTACCCCAGAATTATCGTTTGCGGTCAGACATCTCAATGCCCATTGTGGCATTGTTCTTACGGCATCCCATAATCCACCTGAATATAATGGATATAAGGTTTATGGAAAAGATGGAGGACAATTAGTTCCCCCACTAGACTCAAAAATTATACAAATTATAGAGGACACCTCCTTTGATTCAATTCGTTTTGAGGGAGATTCAAATTTATTACATTATATAGATAAAGAAGTCGATGATGCCTATCACCAAAAGGTTCTTGAGGTTGCACAAATGCATCAATTATCAAAAGATGATTTTCAACTCGTTTTTACCCCTATCCACGGAACATCAATAACAGCGCTTCCTCAAGCACTAAAAAAAGCGGGGTATAAAAATATTCATATTGTGCCCGAGCAAGAGAAACCAGACGGCTCTTTTCCAACAGTACCCTCTCCCAATCCTGAGACACCCGAAGCACTTCAGATGGCTTTAAATCTTGCCAAAGAAAAAAACGCTGACCTTGTAATTGGAACGGATCCCGATGCTGATCGATTGGGCATCCTTGTAAAAATTGCTAAGGACAATTGGAAGTTTTTGAATGGGAATCAAATTATGATGGTGCTAACCGAATATTTATTGCAAAAAAAAGCAACTGATGGATCGCTCACAACAAAACATTTTATTGCAAGTACGATCGTCTCTACCCCTGCAATTGAAAAAATGGCAGAGCACTTCAATGTTCAATTTAAAAAATGTTTAACCGGTTTTAAATGGATTGCTAAACTGATACATGATCTCCCTGAGCTAAAATTTATTGGAGGTGGAGAAGAAAGTTTTGGTTATTTAGTTGGTGATACCGTTCGGGATAAAGATGCTATCTCAGCAAGTCTTTTGGCCTGTGAAATTGCGGTTGAGGCTAAAGCCAAGGGCTCTAATTTACATGAACTCTTACTTTCAAGTTATAAGAAATATGGAGCTTATAAAGAACGTTTAATCTCGATTACCAAACCCGGAAAATCAGGGGGAGAGGAAATTAAAAATTTAATGGATGGATTTAGACAAAATAGTCCTCAATCAATCGCAGGCTTCAAAGTAATTGCTGTGGAAGATTACCAATCAGGGATTGCCAAAAACCTATTGACACAGGAAGAAATTAAAATTGATTTACCCAGGGCTAATGTTTTACTTTTTAAATTAGAAGAGGGAACACAAATCGCATTGCGTCCGAGTGGCACAGAGCCCAAAATAAAATATTACTTTAGCGTGAATCAAGAGTTCAATTCTGATCTGACGTGGGAACAACAAGAAATCGCCATGGAAAAACGATTAGATAATTTTGAAACATCTTTTAAAGCTCTTTAATGTCATCCTTTCGTAGAATATTACATTTTGGAAAACCTTATAAAGCATACGCCTTTTTAAATATTCTATTTAACGCCCTTTACGCCCTTTTTAGTGCACTTTCTTTCATCTCGCTAATACCGATGTTGAATGTACTTTTTGAAACTACCGAAAAACAATTCACTCCTGCAAAATGGGAAGGTTTCTTGAGTTTACAGCAATACATTAAAGACAGCCTAAACTATTACATCTCTTCTAAATTAGATCAAGATATTGAAGGAACTTTGGTCTTTGTTATCGGGTTAGTTTTGGGCTTGTTTTTCTTGAAAAATATCAGTAACTATTTGGCTTTATATTTCATTACTTATCTCAGAAACGGGATTCTTAAAGACCTACGGAACGCACTTTACAATAAAATCATCACCCTACCTATTTCGTTTTTTAATGAAAAAAGAAAGGGAGATTTAATGGCAAAAATGACCAGTGATGTCACAGAAGTTCAACAATCTTTTTTATCGATTTTAGAACTTTTAGTTCGCGAACCGCTAACCATACTTTTTTCTCTTGGGGCTATGTTACTCTTCAGTTTCAAACTCACCCTTTTTGTGCTTCTCTTTATCCCTATTTCGGGCTTAATCATTTCAGGAATCGGTAAGCGCTTGAGAAGACAATCTGCAAGAATTCAAGAAGAACAAGGAGATTTTCTTTCCATTATTGATGAAACTGTTAATGGACAAAAAATCATTAAAACATTTTCTGCTGGTCACCACTTTAAAAAACGTTTTTTGAATGCTACACAACGCTTTTATCATTTCTCCAATCAACTTTTACATCGGTCAAGTCTAGCAGGACCCACCAGTGAATTTCTAGGCATTGCTGCTATTGGTGTTTTGCTTTGGTTTGGAGGAAAAATGGTGCTACTGGATGGGAGTATCTCGGGAACATCATTTATTGTTTATATGGGACTGGCCTATAATATTTTAACGCCAGCAAAATCAATAAGTAAAGCCAGTTATAGCATTCAAAAAGGAAATGCTGCTGCAGATCGTATTCTTGAAATTTTAAATGCAAAAGATGAGCTAGAAGATACTGCGGATGCTAAACCCCTTGAATCATTTAACAAGAGTATTCTTTTTGATAAAGTTTCTTTTAACTACGATGAAACCCCTGTTTTGAATGAGGTCTCCTTTGAAATCAAGAAAGGGCAAATGGTTGCCTTAGTAGGTCCCTCGGGAAGTGGAAAGACAACACTTACCTATTTATTAAATCGCTTTTATAATATAAAAAGTGGAGCCCTAAAAATAGATGGCATTTCAATTGAAAAAATACAAAAAAAGAGTCTATATCAACACATTGGAATGGTCACCCAAGAGTCTATCCTTTTTAATGACACTGTCTTTAACAACCTTAAACTAGGCAACCCCCAGGCAAGTAAAGAAGAGGTTCTGAACGCAGCCAAAGCAGCCAATGCGCATGACTTCATCATGGCCTTACCCGAAAATTACAACACAATAATTGGAGATTCAGGAAATAAATTGTCAGGAGGACAAAAACAGCGCCTAACCATTGCTAGGGCTTTGCTTAAAGATCCCGCTCTTTTAATTCTGGATGAAGCGACCTCAGCACTTGATACAGAAGCAGAACAACAAGTACAGATTGCCTTAGAAAAACTAATGCAAGACCGAACCTCACTAGTCATTGCACACAGACTCTCTACGATTCAAAAAGCCAATGTAATTTTAGTGTTAGAAAAAGGGAAAATTATTGCCTCAGGAAATCATGCTGAATTACTATCCTCCAACAAACAATATAAAAATTGGGTGCAAATCCAAAGGATGGATTAAACTTTTCACAGTTAACTTTGTCAATAGTATATAACCAAAAAGAGTGGAAACGCAACAATCAATTATAATAAGTTCTTTACAGGAACCTGAAACCCGAGAAAAAGCATTTAAGCTTTTGGTTCAGGAATACAAAGAACGGTTGTATTGGCATATAAGAAAACTAGTTTTAAATCATGATGATGCTAACGATGTCGTTCAAAACACCTTTATTAAAATACATTTAAATATTCATAAATTTAAAGGAGAAAGCTCCTTATATACCTGGATGTATCGAATCGCCACGAATGAATCCATTAATTTCATCAATAGTAAAAGCACCAAAATGGGCCTTCAAAATCAAGAATGGATTGAAGCAAAGGCCGAAGGGCTTAAAGCAGACAGCTACTTTGATGGAGATGAAGCTACATTAACACTACAAAAACTCATAGCAAAATTACCTGAAAAACAACGTATCGTATTCAATATGAAATATTTTGATGGGATGACCTACCAATCTATATCCGAAATCCTGGATACCAGTGTGGGGGCTCTAAAAGCATCTTATCATCATGCGGTTACAAAAATAAAATCCAAATTAAATGACTGACTTTAACACCAAAAATCCATTTAAAATTCCTGAAAATTATTTCAAGGAACTGGAAAAAAATCTCATCGAAAATACACAAGCTTCTCAAACGGAGCATGGATTTAATGTCCCTAAAAATTATTTCAATAGTTTAGAAGAAACGATTCTAAGAAAGTCAAAAAAGTCAAGTCCGTTTTCTCGACGTAAATTAATAGTAAGTATCTCCACCCTTGCAGCAGCTCTTGCTGTATTATTCACCATTCCAAGGTCTCAAAACTCAGAAAATCAGATTGAAGAACAGGCTTTTAATGATTATTTAGAAAGCTATTATCTTGAAGATATGGATGGATATGAAATTTTATCCATGTTAGAGGATAACGAAATTGATCCGTATTTCGATAATTCCATAAAAAATTATAAATAATGAAAAAGTTAGCTTCCCTTATTGTCTTGTTGTTCGCTACAATCAATCCTACAACTAACCTTTTGGCTCAAAAACCAAGTTCAAGATATAAAGAATTCAAAGAAATGAAATTGAATTATATTATAGACAATACGGAAATGAGCAAAGAAGAAGAAGAACATTTTCAATGCGTTTTTGGTAATTATGAGGATAAATACCATACTTCTGTTTGGATTAAAGAGCGTAAAATTAAAAAACAGATTCAAAATTCATTAGACACCATCAGTTCTGTTAGTGCCTCATCTTATATTAACGAATATTATAAACTTGAAAAATTAGGGATCACTCTGCGCAATGATCGAAATCAAAAGCTTTTAGAAAAAATCAGAACAAAACAAGTGCTCAGTATTTTACACCAAGAACAGCTATTTGACAAAGAAATGTTTAAACGTATCCAAGAACGTAAGAATAAGAAGAAAAAGGAAGAAGAAAAGAAGCGATAAAAGAATATCTTTAGCCCAATGAAATTACATCGAAATTTAGCATTGGGAATCGTAGAAGGACTCCAAAATATTTTTACCCATAAAGTTCCTCTACGAGTTGAACTCACCAGACTTTTAAAATTAAATCGCAAATGGGGTTCTAGAGATCGACGACTCCTTGGACAAATACTATTAGACTGTATTCGTTGGAAAACCACCTATGCCCATCTAGGGAATTTAGATCCCAAAACCAACCACTACCATTGGAAACTATTAGGGGTTTGGCTTTTACTCAAAGAATATGAACATCCTCAGTGGGAGGAACTAAATGGACTCGAAAAACTTCACGCCATTCTTCCTCTGGACCCAAAAAAGACCAATAGAATCATTCGTCATTCGATTCCTGATTGGCTTGATAAAGCTGGTGTTGAAGCTTTTGATGAACGTATTTGGGAAAAAGAACTAACCAAACAAAATGAAGAAGCGCTTTTAGTATTACGTGTCAATACGTTAAAAACAACTCCTGAAAGACTTCAAAAAGCACTGGCATCAAAATTCAATATTGTTTCAAACAGAATCGATGCTTACCCTGAGGCTTTAATACTAGAAAAACACCTAAAGCTAACCCACCTTGAGCCTTATCAAAAAGGTTTATTTGAAATTCAAGATGCAAATTCACAGTTGGTTTCACATTGGGTTGATCCAAAACCTGGCATGAAAGTAATCGATGCCTGTGCTGGAGCTGGAGGAAAAACGCTCCATATGGCAACCTTAATGAAAAACAAAGGCAATATTATTGCACTCGATACTTATCCCAAAAAATTAGAGCAATTAATTAAACGCGCGCATCGAAATAGAATCAATATCATCCATACACATCATGCAAATGAAACAACGGTTTTTGAATCCAATCATAAAAAAGCCGATGTTGTCTTAATTGATGCTCCGTGCAGTGGATTGGGTATTTTAAGAAGAAATCCAGCAGCTAAATGGCTGATGACACCCAAGAGAATAGAAGAGCTTCAAGAGTTACAACTTCAAATTCTTCAAAAAAATGCCCCCTTAGTAAAAAAAGGGGGTCGATTGATTTATGCAACTTGCTCCATATTTCCATCAGAAAATAGCAATCAAATTCAATCGTTTTTATGCACCGAAGTAGGACAAGGATTCAAACTCCAGAGAGAAAAAACCTTCCTAGCCCATGAAACTGGTTTTGATGGATTCTTTATTGCAGAATTAAGTGCTGTATAAACTGTGAATAAATAAGCTAAAAACGCTCTTAATTGATTCGCACTATCGTATTAAAATAGATTATTTTTACGCTACAATTCAACGCTTATGATCCTGTTTTTTGGCGCACCCGAGACAACTATAATTGCGCTTCAGACCAATACCCCTATTGACGCTACTGCTATTGATAAATTATCTTGGTTATTTGATGCCCCATGGGTAAATCAACAACTTGTTCCAGGCTTTTTTATTGGACCGCGCGCAAACATGATTACCCCTTGGAGTACCAATGCCGTTGAGATTTCGGAAAATATGGGGATAACAGGAATTGTTAGGATAGAACAATACCATGCAGCACAAAAAGAAACTGCTTTTGACTCCATGCTATTTGAAAAGTACAAGGATTTAAATCCCTCCCTTTTTGATGTTAAAATTGCTCCAGAATCCATTAAAGAAATTCAAGATATTGGTGCTTATAACGATAAAGAGGGATTATCACTCAACGCTGAAGAAGTAGCATATTTAGAATCCCTATCAAAATCTCTCAATAGACCCCTCACAGATTCTGAGGTCTTTGGATTTTCCCAAGTAAATTCTGAACATTGTCGTCATAAAATATTTAATGGGACTTTTATAATTGATGGAAAAGAAAAGGAGGATAGTCTCTTTAAATTAATTAAAAAAACCTCAAAAATACATCCCAATACCATCGTATCTGCCTACAAAGATAATGTTGCTTTTATTGAAGGGGATACCATTGAACAATTTGCACCAAGTCAACCCGATATCCCCAGTAGTTATGAAGCTAAAGAGGTAAATAGTATTATTTCTCTCAAAGCAGAAACACACAATTTTCCTACGACAGTAGAACCTTTTAATGGAGCAGCCACTGGATCTGGAGGAGAAATTCGTGATCGATTAGCAGGCGGAAAAGGATCAATCCCCCTAGCGGGAACGGCGGTCTACATGACTCCATATTCGCGTGTTTCTCAGGACAGACCTTGGGAAAAAACATTTCCAGCGCGCCCATGGCGATACCAAACTCCATTGGATATTTTAATTAAAGCTTCTAATGGGGCTTCCGATTTTGGAAATAAATTTGGCCAACCCTTAATTGCGGGATCACTCTTGACTTTTGAACATCAAGAAAACCAGCAACAATGGGGATATGATAAAGTCATTATGTTGGCAGGAGGCGTAGGCATGGGTGTTGCCGATCAAGCACTAAAAGACAAACCCTCTGAAGGAGATCTGATTGTTATATTAGGAGGAGATAATTATCGTATCGGTATGGGAGGAGCTGCTGTCTCTTCTGTCAATACTGGTGCCTTTGACAATGCTATTGAATTAAATGCCGTGCAACGCTCCAACCCAGAAATGCAAAAACGGGTAGCCAATACAATACGAGCATTGGTAGAAACGGGAAACAATCCCATTGTCTCTATCCATGATCACGGTGCAGGTGGACATTTAAATTGTTTGTCCGAATTAGTTGAGGAAACGGGAGGAACGATTTACATCAATCAGCTACCCTTGGGTGACCCAACCTTGTCGGCTAAAGAAATTATTGGAAATGAATCTCAAGAACGAATGGGGCTCATCATTAATCCGAAAGATCACGATTTATTAGAACGGATTGCTTCTAGAGAACGTGCACCCATGTATGTAGTTGGAAAAGTGACTGAAAACCACTCATTCCTATTTATTGATGAGGAAAATAAAACAAAACCCATTGATTTAAAATTGGATGCATTGTTTGGGAGTGCCCCAAAAACAATCTTGAATGATACCCATCAAGAAGCAAATTTTGAAGAAGTTTATTACCACTCTACTCAACTGAATGACTATTTAGAAAAAGTACTTCAACTTGAAGCAGTTGCCTGTAAAGATTGGCTTACAAATAAAGTAGATCGTTGTGTAAGTGGTCGAGTAGCTCAACAACAAACCGTTGGAGAACTTCAAATACCGCTAAGTAATTGTGGAGTAGTTGCCCTAGATTATAAAGGGAAAAAAGGGATTGCTACTTCCATTGGTCATGCACCGATAGCTGCATTGATTGATCCTGCAAAAGGAAGTGTTTTAGCTATTGCGGAAAGCTTAACCAATATCATTTGGGCTCCTCTATCTGAGGGATTAAAATCGGTGAGTTTATCGGCTAACTGGATGTGGGCCTGTAATAATGATGGTGAAGATGCCCGCCTATACGATGCCGTTGAATCGTGTTCTGACTTTGCCATTGCTTTGGGTATCAATATTCCAACAGGAAAAGATTCCCTATCAATGAAACAAGAATACGAAAACGGAAAAGTCACTGCACCTGGAACCGTAATCATTTCTGCAGGAGCGGCATGTTCTGATATTACAAAAATCATTACTCCAGATCTCAAAAAAAATGGAGGTGATTTATTTTATCTGGATTTGTCTAAATCCGAATTCTCACTTGGAGGATCTGCCCTAGCACAAGTTGAAAATAAAATTGGAAACACCACCTCAACCATTGCAGATGCTGGATATTTTAAAAAGGTGTTTAATTCCATTCAGAAACTCATCATCGAGGATCATATCAGTGCAGGGCACGATATTTCCTCTGGAGGACTCATTACCACTTTATTGGAAATGTGTTTTCCAACCCAATGGGCTGGAATGAATTTAGACCTATCAAAACTTGATGCTAAAGACTTAATCACCTTGTTATTTAGCGAAAATTCTGGAATCATCGTACAGTCCCCCCTAGACTTGACTACAACCTTAGCATCAGAGGGAATAGCGTGTGTTAAAATAGGATCAACTACTACCAATCAAACCATTGCATTAAATTATCATAAAGAGCAACATTCGTTTGACGTAAATAAATTGAGAGATATTTGGTATTCTACTTCTGCAGCTTTAGACAGCAATCAAACGTTTAATGATCTATCACAAGAGCGATTTAGAAATTATAAAAACCAAGCCTTAGACTACCGTTTTCCTGAGAATTTTAAGGGAATTCCGATACATAGCACTCCAAATAAAAAAATAAAAGCTGCTGTCATAAGAGAACAGGGAAGTAACTCAGAAAGAGAAATGGCCTATGCACTTCACCTTGCTGGTTTTGAGGTGATTGATGTTCATATGACGGATCTAATCAGTGGAAGAGAAACTCTTGAAGATATTCAATTCATCGCTGCTGTAGGAGGGTTTTCAAATTCTGATGTATTAGGCTCTGCCAAGGGATGGGCAGGATCTTTTCTTTACAACGAAAAAGCAAAGGAAAGTTTAGATCGCTTTTTTGCAAGAAAAGATACACTATCCATAGGAGTTTGTAATGGTTGTCAACTTTTTGTAAGCTTGGGCTTGTTGACTCCCGAACATGCGGAGAAACCTAAAATGCTCCACAATGCCTCAGGGAAATTTGAGTGTCATTTTACTGCAGTAGACATTCAGGAATCCACCTCAATAATGCTGAAGGGACTTGAAGGAAGTCGACTAGGTATATGGGCTGCTCACGGGGAAGGCAAATTCCATTTACCCAAAGAAGAAAAGGAATATCAAATTCCTGCAACCTATCATTTTGAAGGATATCCGGCCAATCCCAACGGTTCGGATTACAATGCAGCCATGTTGTGTTCACAAGATGGACGTCATTTAGTCATGATGCCCCACCTAGAACGTTCCACCTTCCCATGGAACTGGGGATACTATCCCGAAAAAAGAAACGACAAAACAAGTCCTTGGCTTATGGCCTTTGAAAACGCTTTTCAATGGCTTTCCAATCAATAAAATAATGTGATTACTTCAAAATATTTCTTAATTTGCAAGTAAAACTACATTATGAAACCGACTAGACTATTTGATTTTATTGATCATCAAAATGAACACGCACCCCTTGAAAAAGCATTTACCACCAAATACAATGGGGTTTGGGAGTCCTTAAATACGCAGCAATTTTGTGATCAAGCACATCAAATAAGTCGAGCGTTACTCACCTTAGGAATAGAATCACAAGATAAAATTGCGATGATCTCTTCGACAAACCGAACCGAGTGGAACTTAATTGATGTCGGGCTACTTGCTATAGGTGCGGTTAATGTTCCGATCTATCCTACCATTTCTTCTGAAGATTATGAATATATTTTAAATCACTCAGAAAGCCAATATTGTTTTGTTTCGGATCAAGAAGTTTATGATAAAATAGTCACCATAAAAGACAAGGTCAAGTCACTAAAGAAGATCTACAGTTTTGACACCATTAAAGGATGTCCCAATTGGAAAGAACTATTAGAAATGGGCGCAGCATCCGATCAAGATGCAGCAGTTAAAAAAAGAAAAGCCGCTGTTTTACCAACTGATTTAGCGACCATAATTTATACATCGGGGACAACAGGTACACCCAAAGGTGTCATGTTAAGTCACAACAATGTTGTTTCAAACGTATTAGCGAGTTCCAAACGTCTGCCGCTTACCATTGGTGAAGCATCCGCCTTAAGCTTTCTCCCTATTTGTCATATTTTTGAGCGGGTCATTCTCTACATCTATATGTACAATAGTGTATCGGTCTATTTTGCTGAATCGTTGGATAAAATTGCCGACAATTTGCGTGAAATCAAACCCAATGTCATGACAGCTGTTCCGAGGTTATTGGAAAAAGTATATGATAAAATATACGCAAGAGGAGCAGAACTTACTGGAATCAAACAAAAATTATTTTATTGGGCCGTAAACATTGGTTTACAATACGAACCCTACGGGAAAAATGGAGCTTGGTATGAATTCAAGCTCAAAATTGCTGGAAAGTTAATTCTTTCCAAATGGCAAGAAGCCTTGGGTGGAAATTTAGAACTTATTGCTTCGGGAAGTGCAGCATTGCAACCCAGACTCGCACGAATCTTTACAGCAGCAGGGATGACTTTGGTAGAAGGCTATGGTTTAACCGAAACCTCCCCTGTAATATCAGTTAATGATATGCGAAATAATTATTTCAAAATTGGAAGCGTAGGCCAAATTATAGACGGTGTCACGGTCAAAATTGCTGAAGATGGAGAAATCCTTTGCAAAGGTCCTAATGTGATGATGGGCTACTATAAAGAACCTCAAAAAACAGCTGAGGTGATGACAGGGGACTTTTTCCACACTGGAGATATTGGAGAGATTGATGCCGACGGGTTTTTAAAAATCACGGACCGCAAAAAAGAAATGTTTAAAACCTCAGGAGGAAAATATATTGCCCCACAAGTGATTGAAAATCAAATGAAGCAATCCCTATTCATTGAACAAATCATGGTGGTGGGTGAAAATAGAAAAATGCCTACGGCTCTGATTCAGCCGAATATTGAATTTGTAACACAATGGCTTGAAGCTAAAGGCATTCATGTAAATTCAATTGATGAAGCTTGTAAAGAAAGTGATCTTATAACTGCTATTCAAGAAGATATCGATAGTCACAATTCTAATTTTGGTACTTGGGAGCAAATTAAAAAATTTGAGCTGATTCCGGAAGAATGGTCTATTGATTCAGGGCATCTGACACCCACCATGAAATTGAAACGAAAAGTGGTCAAAGAAAAATATAACGATATTATCGAAAAAATGTACGCTTAACTTTACCTTAAAACCTTATTTTTTTAAGTGTCTCGAATTCGGGACACTTTTTTTTTAAAAATAAAATTAATTTACTATGCGTGCATAGTAAATTTTACTATATTTGAATTCTATGAAACATGAAACTTTTGAAAGTGCCCTGCGTTCAACCTGGCAATTAGTTAGTAAAATGTATAATAAAGAAGCCCTCAAATTTGACTCAACCATGGCAACGGGATTTGCCTTATTAAGTATTGATGCAGAGGGTACTCCCTCAACTAATTTGGGCCCAAAAATGGGAATGGAGTCCACTAGCTTGTCAAGATTACTTAATGTTATGGAAAAAAGAGAACTGATAAAAAGAGTAAAAAATCCAAATGATGGTCGTGGGGTATTAATTCACCTTACTCCATTTGGAAAAAGACATCGAGAAAATTCGAAAGCAGTCGTCTTACATTTTAATGAAAAAATAGACAAACAACTCTCCAAACAACAGATTCAGTCTTTTTTTGAGGTCATCGAATGCATTAGAGAAACAACATCAAATTTTGAACATTTTAGTAAAACAGTTACCCAAGCATAAAAAAAACAAACATGGAATTAAAAAAAGACAATTGGATTAAAGGAGGAAGTTTTATCATTGAAGACCAAACTCCAGAGGACGTTTTTACTCCAGAAGATTTTTCTGAGGAACAACTGATGATGAAGGAAGCGGTTCAAGAATTTATTGACCGTGAAGTTTGGCCAAATAAAGATCGTTTTGAAAAAAAGGACTATGCTTTGACCAAAGAATTGATGGAAAAAATAGGTGCTCTAGGTTTTTTAGGTGTTTCAGTTCCTGAGGCTTATGGTGGCCTGGGGATGGATTTTGTCTCTACCATGTTAGTTTGTGATTATATTTCAGGTGCCACTGGATCTTTATCCACTGCTTTTGGAGCCCATACGGGAATAGGTACATTACCTATCACACTATATGGAACTGAAGAACAAAAACAAAAATATGTTACTAAATTGGCTACAGGGGAATGGTTTGGTTCCTACTGTCTAACTGAACCTGGGGCAGGATCTGATGCCAATTCAGGTAAAACTAAAGCCGTTTTATCTCCTGACGGAAGTCATTACTTAATTTCAGGGCAAAAAATGTGGATTTCAAATGCTGGATTTGCCAGTGTTTTTATTGTCTTTGCTCGCATTGAGGATGACAAAAATATTACCGGTTTTATCATTCCAAATGATGAATCCAACGGCATTACTTTAGGAGACGAAGAAAACAAACTCGGAATTCACTCTTCCTCCACCCGTCAAGTATTTTTCAGCGAAACTAAAGTGCCTGTAGAAAATATGCTAGTAGGTCGTGGTGAAGGGTTTAAAATTGCAATGAATGCTTTAAACGTGGGTCGCATCAAATTAGGAGTTGCATGTTTAGATGCACAACGTAGAATTACCACTTCTGCCGTTCAGTATGCAAATGAACGAATTCAATTTAAAATACCCATTGCTCAATTTGGGGCCATTAAAGAAAAACTAGCTCACATGGCAACTTCCTGTTATGCTGGAGAATCAGCCAGCTATCGTGCAGCATATGATGTAGAAAAAAGAATCCAATCTTTTGTAGCAGAGGGATTGTCGCATCAAGAAGCTGAACTGAAAGGAGTGGAAGATTTTGCCATAGAATGCTCCCTTTTAAAAGTAGGGGCCTCTGAGGATATTCAAAATGCTGCTGACCATGGAATTCAAATAATGGGCGGAATGGGATTCTCTGCTGATATGCCAATGGAATCGGCATGGAGAGATGCTAGAATTGGAAGAATCTATGAAGGTACAAATGAAATAAATCGTATGCTGTCGGTGGGCATGCTGCTAAAAAAAGGAATGAAAGGTCAACTGGATTTGATGCCGGCTGTAATGAAAGCTGCAGCAACAATTAAAGAAGACACACCTATTCCAAGCGATATAAATGCTCTTCTTGGTGAGGAAATGCGTTTACTTGCAAATTTTAAGCAATTATTTACGGTATTAACTGGAAATGCTGCACAAAAGTATGGAGCTAAATTAGATACACATCAACAAATACTCTTAGCCCTAGCTGATATATTTATTGAAATCTATTTTACAGAGTCTTCCATTTTAAGAACACTAAAAAATTGTAATCGATCTGGAGAGGAAAGCCAAAAGTCACAAATTGCAATGACAAAAATTTACCTCTATGAGGCAACGGACATCATTGCAAAAAAAGCAAAAGAAGTTATTGTAAATATGTGTAAGGATGAAGAACAAAAACAACTTTTAGAGGTACTTCATAAAAAATTACAGTATCATGAATATCCTGATATTATCGGATTAAAAACTGAGGTAGCGGATAAGCTAATCGAAGAAAATAACTATTGCTTCTAAGAAGCATCCTTAAAACCGATACAGACGTATCGGTTTTTTTTATTATTTTACATTAAATTTTTTAGATGAAAAAAGGGCTTTTAATAATGGCTTTTGCGTGCTTTTTAAACAGTACTGCACAAACAAATAATGACTTATACAACATCATTGAAAACACCTCCTCCGAACGTATAGAGAAGGATATTCGTAGACTTGCTAATTTCGGGACACGACATACTTTAAGTGATACCTTGTCTGAAACAAGAGGTATTGGTGCTGCAAGACGATGGATTAAAAAAGAATTTGAAACCATCTCAAAAGACTGTTCCAACTGTTTGGAGGTATTTTATCAAAAAAATTATTTCACTCAAAAAGATGGAGATCGTATCGTAAAACCCGTTTGGATCAACAATGTTGTGGCTATTCAGCGAGGAAAGACATATCCAAATCGATTTATCATTATGAGTGGAGATATTGATTCTAGAATATCCGATCCAACCAATTATACAGATGATTCTCCTGGAGCAAATGATAATGCAAGTGGTATGGCTGGAACTATTGAAGCTGCAAGGGTTCTTTCTAAATATTCCTTTGAAAACAGCATAATCTACCTAGGACTAGCAGGAGAAGAACAAGGCCTATTTGGAGGAAAAGGCCTAGCCAAATACGCTCTAGAACAAGGTTGGGAAATCATTGGAATTTTAAATAATGATATGATTGGGAATATAAAAGGTGTGGATGGAGTCATTGATAACCGAAGTTTTCGAATTTTTTCAGAGCCAGTTCCTGCAAATGAATCAGAGAAAGAAAGAAAAGCTCGCCGTTTTTACGGAGGAGAAGTAGATGGTATTTCAAGACAACTCGCCCGATATGTTTATAAAAACGTGAAAAAATACATGCCTGAAATGAACCCAATGATGATTTATAGACTTGATCGATTTGGCCGTGGCGGTCATCACCGTCCTTTTAATGATGTTGGTTTTGCTGGAATTAGAATCATGGAAGCTCATGAGAACTATGTAATGCAACATCAGGACATCAGAAATGAGAATGGAGTAAATTATGGCGATGTAATCGAAGGGGTAAACTTTCAATACGCTGGAAAGCTTACTGCAGTAAATGCTATAAACTTAGCAAGTATTGCTTGGTCACCTCCAGCTGTTAAAAAACTATCAATTGGTGGGATTGTTCAAGCCTCTGCTAAATTCAAATGGGATAAAATCAATGACCCTAAAATCATTGGCTATAAAATATACTGGAGAGATACCACAAATCCTGAATGGCAATACGAGAGATTTGTAGGCAACGTAGATGAATATACTTTAGACGGAATAGTCATTGATAACTTTTTTTTCGGACTAGCAACCGTGGGTGAAAATGGATTTGAAAGTCCTGTAGTCTTTCCAAATAATATTTTTAGGTAAATAATTTAATGTTTTATGCTCAGTGTTTTTTACTTATTAAAAATTCCATTTTGAAAAGATCAGGAATTAAATATTTTTGTTATTTGTTATTCATATTAACAAATATTTCGTGTTCGGATAAAGAGATTGGAATTGATCAAGTGGAAATATCTTTTGAAAAAAATAAAATGATATTTATTAAAAATGACAAACCTTTTAATGGAATTATTATTGAACGTTATGATGATAATAAAATTAAATTAAAAATGAAAATGAAAAATGGCCTTAAAAATGGAGAGATTATTCAATATTTTGAAAATGGTTATATTCAGACAAAATCAAATTTTAAAATGGGTGAGATAGATGGACTGTTCAAATCATTTTATCCAAATGGATCTCTTCAATTAATAACATATTATCAGAATGATAAAAAATCTGGAAGTTTTGAGGAATTTTTCATTAACGGAGCCTTAAAAAGCTGTTCAAATTATTTTTTAGGTATCAAAATTGGTAAATCTTATGCATTTTTTAAAAGTGGTGGTGTCGCCATTTATGATAATTAATCTTTTTATAATTATCTCTTTATTTAGCTGTACGAATTCACTAAATAAAAAAGAATTAGTCTTTAATGGCTGTAAAGTTTTTTATAAAAAAAACTTTACAGTGGCAATTATAAACTGATTAAAGGTGAAAACATACTCATTGGAAAAGTTAAAAATGGAAAACTAAAACAGGGAAAAACATTTTTTAAAGGAAATCTTCTAATGAAGAAGATGTACTCTGAGTGTTTTGCTGGTTATCAATGGTTCTATGATTTAAATGGATTAGTTTTAAGCGAAGGCGCTTTTAATAAGAATCAAAGAATTGGTTTATGGAAAAATTTTATTAACGATAGTGTTTATTTAATAAAATATCAATAATAATTATCTACCTGAAGTCTTTTATATTGACCCCTTCTGTTCCTTAAAAAAGGACTGAAATCAAAGCTTAGATACAAATCAAAAATAGTTGGTGCAAATCTATATGCTGTATTTAAATCTTGAATAGGAAATGCATACGAAACACCAAAGTCAAAATTTTCGTAGGTTAACCCAACGCTTAAACCAACATTTAAGAATGATAAACTTTCTTGAGCAATGGAAACATTTGCATTTGTTTTATCTACAAGACCAAATTGTTGGTTAATACCAACACTAAATTCTGCCAACTGAAATTCTTGAGATAAATACATGTTAATTGCTTCACTAGATCTCTTTAAGGCCCCATAAGTGTATAAATATGAATATCGAGGAAGAAACCTTCTGTCATATGGATTTAAATCATATTCGTATGCTATTTGTATTCCTATAGATATAGGTATTTGATATTCCACATCATCATTGTATGCAATATTTGGCTGGTTAAGATTTTCAAAAGAAATTCCAACCAAAAAATCGGTGTTATGAAGTAAAAATGAGGCCCCCAAATTTGTATAAGTTTTAGACAAGAAGAAATCAGCTAGTGGATCAATAGATTCTTGATTAATATATCCTGTTATTGAATTAATTTGATCTTCAAAGATTAAACTAGAAGGATTTAAGTTTTTCGATGAAAATCCGACATTAACAGAAGGTAAGAACCATATGTCATTTCCAAATTCTATTTTGTATATATAACTTAAATTTAAGTCATTTTTTTTGTAGCCTATATTTGGGGCACTGTAATTATTAAACTGAACTCCTAAGCTAAAGTCCTGTAAATCGAATGAGTAAGATCCATAGAATAACTTATTGTTTTGGGTATCATTTGGATTGGTCTCGGTTGTAGAGTATAATAAACCAGATCTATTCCAGCTATTTAACCCAAAAAAACTTGGATTAACAATATGCATTAATTTAGGTTGAGAATTAAATATCATTTCTTGTGAAAAGGAAATATTCACCATAAAAAAACCAAATACAAAATAAATAATATTTCTTTTCATCATTTTAATAAAGTAAAAATTCCGCTTCTCTCAATTGTTTGATCTGGTGTTATGCGATTTAATGGAACAGCATAAATCGTGTAAACAAAATATGGGCTAAATGCGTCCATTGTTAAACCATCAAATCCATTACCATCCCAACCCAATATAGATTTACCATTTCCAGATGAATCAATACTATCAGGACAATCACTTCTATCAATAGATCCATCCTGGGCTTCTTCAGAATATATTAGGTTACCTCTATTATCGTAGACATTAAAAATTAATGATTCAAATCCAGTAAAAAGCGGTCTGAAATAATCATTTAAACAATCGTTATTTGGTGAAAATACATTTGGAACATATATGCTATAACCTCTTCCGATGGTAATAGGGTTAGTTATAGATTCAAAGCAACCTATTTCATTATAAATAGTTAATGTAGGATAGTATGTGCCTGAATTTCCATAAGAGTGATTTACTTGAGTAACACCAGAGGTAGTTCCAGAAACATCTAATATAATTGACTCCGAATTATCTCCAAAACTCCATTCAAGTCTTGAAAATTCTCCCTCTGATTCATCCCTAAATATAACTTCTTCTCTTGCTGGTATTTCATTAACCTGCTCAAATGATGGGGATGTGTATGAGAAAAATGGATCTCCTAATGCAAGGTTAAACTCAGCTTCTACTCCACAGCCTTGATCTGTAGTAATTACTATTTTACCATACTCATATGGCGTATCGATTAAAATTTGATAAGTGTCTTCATCAAGTTTTGTCGTATTTCCGTTAAGTGCAATCGGCTGACCGTCATCTCCAATATCTTCTGTACCGTTTGTATCGATATAGAAAAAGTTTAATTGAGAGTTAGTGTCAGAATTATTGACTGCGTCTATTATTATTAGTCCAGGTAATCCTTCACAAAGTTTATAATCAACATAAGGACCATCTGTTATTACAAGTGTAGTATCATCATCTACACTTATTACATCCTGTAAGTAATTAAAAGGAGTATCTATCGGATTTGGACATGTACTTCCACTTCTGATAGTATATCGATAAAGTCCTGCGGGAAGTTCATTTAGAGTACTGAACCCTTCAAAATTAGCCAAACCAGGATAACTACCATCTAAAAGTCTCCACGGTGATACTTGATTTGTTGTTCCTGATAACGTAGTTGATACAGGAGTCAAAACTGGGTTAGAGGCATCAAATATTTCCCAAGACACATCATAAGGCTCTTGCCCTCCTGTTATATCTATTGAAATTCTTCCATCTCGTGCTCCTAATTCACAACTTACACCTTGAACTGTCGTTACACTTCCATTTGCATCTAAAAGCAAACCATCAATTGACAATACATTTACATCACCACTAAAAACAAAATCAATTGGATCAGACTCACAAGTTCCATCAGAAATAATTAATCGATAAGTACCTCTTTCTGCCTCAAAACTTGTTCTTCCTATAAAACTAGAACCAGGTTGATTCGTATCTGATGGGGTATATGTCCATCTCAAATTATAAATAACATTATCATTATCGTCTATTATTGGATTCCCACCAATTATATTGGTGGTATCTAATTCAAAAGGGAATCCATTTTCACAAACATCAAACTCAAACTCAGTTTCACCTTCAAAGGTGATCGGAACATAAGTCTCAATATCAAAAGCATAATCTAAAGAACAGTTAGTGTTTGTTGCATCTTGTGCTTCGACAATATGTCTTCCTTCACTTAAACCTCTGATTATAAATGAGCTACCTGACTTAATAATACTACTTGCAAAAGTTGGAGAAACAACTGTTATGGATGATGAGCCCGATGAACTTCCTCCATAAACTAGTTCACCGTCTAAGAAAATATTATAGGCAAGTGATGTACCAGTTAGTCGGAATGAAAAGTCTGCCTCGACTATACCCAATTCACAATCTAAAACTTCTCTATTAAATACTTTTTGTTTTACCATATTGAATGAAGAGGTCTTAATTATACCAGATCGAGAAAATATTTGACAACCTGTAGCGTCAGTAATAATAGCTCTATACTTTCCTGGCTCCAAACTATCAATCAAATAGAAACCATCTTTATTCATACTTACATAACCACCATCTGAAAATACTAAAGTACTAGATGATAAAGTTGATGATCCAGTTCCTGTTCCACTTGTTGTTAAAGAAAGAGCATTGTCACTAGCTGCAGCTAATTTATACCACTTAATATCGTAAGGTTGTACTCCCCCACTTAACTCAAGTTCAATACCTCCAAGTTCATCCGAATTACATCCTGGTTGAGTTACAACAGGAAATTCACCAACTGTAAATGGATCTTCATTTGATCCATCATCTAAAGTTACTACTTCGGTAGTGGAACAACCTGCAGCATCAGTTACTGTTACAGTATAGTCTCCTGCGTAATCGAGACCCGTGATTGTCAAGTCATCAGGATCTGAAGGAGAACCTGAAGTTGTTCTCTTATATAGAACTTCACCACTAGGCCCATAAAGTTCCCACAAAATACTGTAAGGTGTTGTCCCACTGACAGTTCCTCCAGTAATATTTACTCCAAGAGAACCTTGAATTCCCGCAGAACAGTCAATAGCTTCGGTTGTTGAGGCATTTAATTCTATTGTTAATGGGTCTGGCTCGTTGATTGTTACAGAGCCTAAATTTAATTCAATTATATTACCTGAGTCATCAGTACATAAACCACTATCTTTTATTTTTACTGAATAATTTCCACCATCAAGTCCATCTAAAGTTAAAACTTGTGTAGTGTAAGATACTACTGTCGAACTGGCACCTCCTGATTTAACTGATGCTGAACTGGTCGTAAATCCATTGGAAACGTATGCAGCTCCATTTAAAGAATAAGAATAAGGTGGATTACCTCCTGTAAATTCAACAGTAAAGGCACCATTTCCTGCTCCATTACATAAAATATCTGTAGTATAAAAATTAGCCTGATTAACTGCAACCGGATTAATCATCTGAAGTGGACCTGAAGATCCGGTAATTGTATACGTAAATGTTTGTTCACATGAAGAAGTTGTATCTCTTACAACAAGAGTATAAATCCCTGCATCTAAATTTTCAATTCTATTTGTTGTCCCCCTAGTTACACCAAATTGATCGGTCCATGCATAACTAAAATTCCCTGATCCGCCTGCAACAGAAACTTGTAAACTACCATCAGAGCAATTTGCAACTGTTGAATTATCAACTGCATTTGTAACTGTAAAATCAGTTGAGTCTTCAATTGTAATTGGATTAGATGTAACAAACAATGTGTTACATAAATCATCTGTAACCGTAAGAGTGTAGTCTGCAGGTGTTAAATTAAAAATATCTTGGGTATTGAATGTTCCTCCTCCGCTTCTTGTCCATAAGAAAGTAAGGTTTGAATAGTCTCCAGTATTACCTGCTGATCCACCTGTAATGGTGAATCCTCCGGTATCTAACTGAATACTCCCATCATTTGCGGCACACCCTGGATCAGTAACAGTTATTTTTGTCTCGTCAATTAAAAGTGCTATTGGAGTATTAACTTGTACTGCAGAATCGTTACCGTTTAGTGAACATCCATTAGAGTCATTTATACCAATTTGATATTGGAAGCCTGGAGTAATATTAATTGTGCCACCTCCAGGAAGATTATTATTATCTCCATCGCTAAAAGTATGAGCCCCAAAAGTTGCAAGAGATCTTCCTATCTCCGTACCACTTGAATTATAAAGTATATATGTTAACTGACCTGTGCCACCACTTCCGCTTGAAACAATTTCAGTATCACAAATAGAAGTTATTGTAAGAGCTAATGGATCAGGTGCTGTAATAGTAACAAATGGTGAGTCAGCTTGACAATTATTTGAAACTGTAGTTAGCATGAAGTACTCTGAGCCTGTTACACTACTAAGATCCAAAGTTAAACCAGTATCAACGTAAGTATTAGGATCTGAAGTGTCTAGAGTAGAAACTGGAGTGCCTATTGAATTTGTTTGTCGCCAATAGTAACCATAAGTCAATGATTGATTCGGTATTGGTGTCCCAATAGTAATTGTTCCCGGAGAAACCCCTGGTTGTTTTGTCCCTGTAATTGTAAATCCTATTCCAGAAGTTTTAGCAATTAAAGTAGCAACTCCAACAGCCGGAGAATTACCTATTGCTGTTACTAGTGTTGAACCAGAGTTAGTATCATTTATTAATCCAACAATCGCTGTTATAATCTCAGATTTGCTTTGAGACCTATCGTATATTGCAGGATTATTTGATAAATTCCCAGTAGCATTATCAACTCCTTGAACAGAATAAGCAAAAGCTTGAGGACCAACATTTATTGTTATAATATTTCCAACTTCAAAACTATTATTAAGTTCTACTTTCGATTGTTGTTTCACAGCCACAAAACCTCCTGTAACTGCTGCTGCGTTTACTACAATAGAACCACCGTCATCACTACATAAAGGATCATTCACTGTATGATTTCCAGCCCAATTATTGTACTGAACTGGAGGGAATACTGTTATCGAACCACCAAGAGTAACGCTTGGTGTACAAGAATTTGGATTGATTGTACTTATACTATATGTGTATGTAGTCTCTACTCCGACCACTGGAGCGGTTCCAAAAATTCGGACATTGTTTCCATCGACAGATACATTAGCTGCTCTTGTAAATCCTAATCCTACTGGAGAAGAAGAGAAGGTCACATCATTTGCTCCTCCTCCAAGAGTAAACTCAATAGGAGTTATTGCAGTTTCTTGACAAACTGATTGATTCATTGCTGCTGGATCAGCACCTGAAAATACCATAGTAGGTAAAGGTTTAACTGTTATTGAAATTGACTGTGTTCGGTCAACACAAATACTTGTATTAGAAACTGCACCAGAAATACCCGTTGTTATTTCGAATGTATAATCCCCCGCAGCATTTGTCGCATCTGGACTTCCGAGAATTGTAGCTACTCCTCCATTTCCAGTTATTTGATCTGGTACAAAATCTAAAGATATTCCAGAGGGAACTAGGCTAGCATCAACAAACTTAGCATGGGTATCCTGTCCAGTAACATCAAATATCATAGGTATTACATTTTGATTAACACAAACAGGTTGGGTTGTAGCGCCAGATATACCTCTATGCACAATTGTTTCAGCAGGAAGTACAGTAATTACACCAGCATAAGAAATTTCATTGGTACCTCCTGGTTTACACTGATTAATCGTAGTGATTTCGTAAGTAAATGTGGTTGTACTAGCAACTACTGGTGCTATACCATAAATTTCAGAATTTTGAGGATTGGATGGGTCATTTATAACCACATTACCTGCTCTAGTAAAGCCTCCCGCAGTAAATAAAGTTCCCGAAACATTAACATCTCTTGCACCACCTCCAATTCTAAATTCAATATCAGTAAGTGGAGTTCCTGAACATACTATTTGATTTGGTACTGAAGGATCTGCACCTGCGTAAACTAATGAAGATGGTGGTATTACTGTTATATTAATTTCTTGAGTTGCACCAACACATGGACTAGTATTAGGCCCGTCAGTAGTTACATTAAATGTATAGATCAATGGATCATTTCCAGCAATTGCATCACTTGGGCTTCCTGATATCCTAAGAACTCCTCCCATATTATCAACATCTTCAACAAAATCAAAATTAACCCCATTTGGAAGATTTGCAGCGTTAACTACACTAGCAAAAGTATTATCACCAACAACATTAATTATTATTGGATCAATATCTTCACCATAACAAATTGCACCAAGAGCTATTGTAGGTCCCTGTGTAACTGAACCGCTTAAAGGATCAATTGTTAATGATTCTTCAGGTCTAACAGTTATTACACCTGTAATAGTAGAAGTTGCACAAGCCCCCACTAAAGGTCCTCCTCGGTTATCAGTAGTTGTAATTGTATATGTATAAGAAGTTGTTTCTGTAAGAGCCGGCACATTTACATTCCCTGATATTATAAAATTGTTTGGTCCTACAAAATTTCCTACTAATCCATCAGGTAAACCTGCATACGTTGCATCTAAAGAATTATTAATTGTATAAGAAATTGGAGATGCAAATGCTGCATTATTACAAACTGTTTGATTATCATTTGCTGTGTCCAGTGTTATTGATGAAGCCCCAAAAACTTCAATTAAAACTCTCACATCAGCTGCAGGAACGCATGCATCAGTTACAGCTCTTAAAACTACTAATTCAGTGGCTTCAGCATCTGGTGTACCGTAAATCCTAAATTTACCTCCTGTGGCACCTGGTGTAAAATCTGAAAATAAACCAGATGGTAAATTACCAGAAACTATAGCAACATTTGTTATATCTGCAGAGGAGTCAAATTCAACATCATCAAGTAAAGAATTCTGACATGCTTCTATGGAAACATAATCAGGGGGTGTACTTGGATCGAATGCCCCTCCATTTGCATTAATTTCTACTGCAGTTACTGAACTTGCTGCATCAAGAGCTAAAGTAGCTGTCCCATTTATTACATTTATAACTCCGGTATAACTAGCAACTGAAGAGCATCCGTTTGAGTTTACAGTAGAAATAATTTCATATGTATACAAGACACCGCCTGCAGGTATAGCAACTGGAATATTTACTACCGGATCTGAAACCAGCCTTACTGTTGAACTATTAGTCCTGGCAAGAATTATTCCTGGTGGCTGACCTGAGACACCCGTCCAAGTAACGGTGTAAGTTGCAAATGTAGATATATCGAAGACAATGTCATTCATAGGTGAAAGGTTACAAACACCTGTTGGATTAGGATCGTTTCCAGGAATAGCTGAAAGTCCTATTTCAGGAGTATCCACTACCCTAATTGTCCCATTAGCAGTCACTGGATCGCAATTTGCTCCAAATGTTGAGATTGTATAATTATAAATACCAGCAGGATCCGTTGGTGCTCCAAAGATTCTAATAAACTTTCTGTTTGCTTGTGTAACCGTTGAATTTATAGAAGGGTCAGCAGCATCAACATTAGTGTCAACTGATGCTACTGCGACTGTAGTAGCATCTCCACTATTGGATTGAAGCGTAAGTGTGCTAGCAGCAAATGAAGCATCCACTTGAGGTACATTGGAATCAATTAAGGCTTCAAAATTTTGTAATATTGCATCAAAAGTATTTAATCCAGCTCCAGCATTAACAGTTACTTCATTAATAACTCCGTTAACAGTTATTCTAACAATATCATTGTCATCAAAGTCAGCTGGATTACCAGCAAATGTAATCTCAGTTATTTGTGGAATTTCATTATATGTTGACTGTACATCAGCAGGTAATTGACCTGCACCAATAGAAGCTCCTAAAGCAAAACCTGTAATATCCCACTCTATATCATTACCTCCTTGAGTACTTGATATCGTTTCAGTTCTACAAATTATAAGATCATTACTTCCGCTAGTAATTGCTATAGAAGGCTCTAGAGCTATTGATATTGATCCTGTAGCTGATGCCTGAGCTGCTGGATCATTGCAACCAAATGCATTATTAATAGTTGAAATAGTAAAATTATATGTTGTGTCTACAGCTAAACCAGCAACAGCTGGATCACCAAAAATTGAAACAGTGTTAGTAGCGGTTTGAGTTGTATTTGATGCACCAAATTGTAATGGTGCATTTCCCCCAGCACCAGCTAAAGTAAATTCCGAAGCATTTATAGATGTTATTCTCAAAGAATTACCAACTACGATTGCATTTACAGGAAGACTAGCTGCTAATATTTCTGTTCGTAAACCATTTAATATATCTACTACTTCATTATCACTTTGCGGTGCAACAGTATCTACGGTATAAGTTACAGTAGTTGAATTTACTGTTATTGTATAATCTTCATCGTCGTTGGCAGCTACATCGCCATCAGCACCACCAAGACTGATTGTTGATATTTGATTCCTAAATAAATGTGTGTGATTTATTCCTGTAGGTCTCGATGGGTTCCAACTAACATTTACTGTTGATGCATTAGATAAATCATAGATAATGGGATCAAATACTCCTATAGAATTATTACAAATTGTTTGGCCTAGATCCATCCCAGGTCTTATTGACATATCAGAATTTGGGCTTACTGAAATGAATCCTTGAGCTGTGGTTGGATTACATGTTCCTCCAATAGTTGTTATTGTATATTGATATGTTGTTTGAGCAGTTACAGGTAAACTTGGAGATATAGTGCCTGAAATTTCAATAAAAGTTCCTCCATCTTGAATATTGGCCCTTGTAAATGTAATTCCTCCGTCATCACCATCGACATCATTTAATGAAGTACTTACAGAATAATCAAAAGCATTAGAGGTAAGTGTAAATTGACCTGCAGGTCCGTCATTAACAGCTGTAATGCCAAGATTTGCTTGATTTATTTGATAAACAAAAACTTGAACTATTTCTTCTAGAGTATCGGCAATTCCAGCACCACCTGCAGCTGTAGCATCAGTAACACTTACAGTTACTGTGTAGGGAACTTGGTTAATAGTTAAAATATATTGATCACCAGTATCAGGGAATGGACCTTGAACAACAAGCCTATCAACTTGATTTTCAGAGGTTGGTGTAACAAATAAATTGAGATCATCTATCCCTTTTACATTAGCGGAATTTGCTGATCCTAAAATTTCATATCTAATAGGTCTAATATCAGAACCAACACAAACGCTTTGATTTGTTGTGGTTATGTCAGAAATTCTTGAAAGAGATGGAGATTCAGGTATTATTACTGTTCTAGATAAACTTTCTCCACCACATCCAAACGAAGTTGCAGTAATAACAACTGTTCCTGACCACCCATCAGCCCATGTAACTAAACCAGTCACAGAGTTAATTGTTCCTGCGGTATTATTATTCCACGACCAAGTTATATTAGAGCTTGAGGTAAATTGTGTTGTTTCTCCAGAAATTGCTGGACAATCTGGTAGAGTTAAAGGATCATAGCTAATGTCAGCTGGAGGATCCAGATTAGGATATATTTTAACAGTATGTACTCCAGGTGTTGGATTTTCAATGCCGTCACAACCGGTAGAATAAGATTCAATATTAAATGTTCCGTGAAAACCTGAATTCCAACTAAATACCCCTGTAGAAGAAACTATTCCTCCCGGAGAAGCAACACTTCCTACCCCAGGAATAATACTTGCATTATCTATCGCATAGCGAATACTCGCATAAAAACTTGAAGTAGAAAAATACTGGGTATCTGGTGTAGTAGCTGTAGTTTCACAAATAGGTTCAGATCCGGTGAGATCACCACATATTTCTACAGAAGTCTCATTCTGTTGGAAATCGGTCATAAATCCGAATGCTCTAGCTTCTGATGGTGAAGGTGTTACACTAGTCTGTATACTAAAGTCTCCTCCATAACCTCTTGGTGTTCCTGGCGGGATTGCAGGAGAAGAATCACCATCATATTGTGCTGTAATGACAAGACGTCCACCAGCCTCATCATTCAATCCATTTCCATTTAAATCTCCTTGAACAAATGCGCTTGATGCAGATTGGAAAAGACCGGTAACAGGAGATGTAAGATCGTTATCAATTAGATTTTCTAACTGTGCGGCAACAGCACCAGCTGTCTCGGCTGGGTTCCCCACTTCAAAAGAGTATCTTACCCCATTAAGTGTTACATTGTATATTTCACCTGTTACTGGTATTCCAGTAATTGTGATTCTCTCTTGTTGAGCCTCTAAAAGGGGAATAGGTTCTGTAGGTTGTGTTGCTGAAGAATCGAATTCATTTACAGACACTTCTGTTGTTAAGGTCGCTGTAGCACTTCCGTCGCATCCTATTGCAACCACTGAAATTGTTGCATCACCAAAAAATCCGTCATCCCAAGTAACATATCCAGTAGTTGCACTTATTATTCCAGCATTTGGAGGTGAAATATACCAAATATAAGATTCAGTTAGTGGAGCTACCCTACCATCATTGTAACAAGCACTAAACGTTGTAGGACTTGGTGATGTTGATAAAGCCTGCTCACATAAATAAATTTGGCCATTATAAATATTTCCATCTTGATCTTCTATAATTGGAATTGGATCGGTACCTCCAGGGACGTCATCAATTAAAATATAATCTGGAATCTGTGGTGCAGTGGTTACTCTAATTAAATGTTGTAGTCTTATTGTTTCGCAAGTTGTTCCTTGAGTTTCAACTCTAACAAATCCAGTTCCATTTGGTATACCATCAATTGTTAAAGTTTGTGCAGCCGCATCTAAAGTTTGATTCAATCCAGCAGGTAAATTCACTAATCTAATACCAGTTGCAGAACCACCGTACCTGAATGTGATTGGATCTATATTGTCACCTGCACAAACTGTTTGTTCATTGGCAGGGGCTGTTGTTTGAACTAAAGTTGGTTGAGCACTAACAGTAACAGTTGTAGTTCCAGAATATGCCTCATCACATACTAACTCTCCTGTATCTAAAATGTCATTATCATTTACGTCATTAAATCTTGTAGTATGAAGTCTGTAATAAAGTTCCGTTGAAATATCTGGATCTACAATTGAACGAAGTCTTCTTTCAACATCAGCTTCAAGTTGTGCAGCAGTTATTTGTGTTGTCATGCTTATAGTTTCAGCAAAACCTCCATCTAAAAGGTCTGCTCGGTCGCCTGCAATGACGTCATCCCAATTATTATTATCTACAGAAAATTGCCACTTATAATTAATCCCATCATTGAATCCATCATCAGTTTCAACAGCATTTACAACAATATCAAACAAATCATTTACATCTACAGTTAATGGGCTTCCCACTTCTCTACAAATGTTTTGGCCCGCAAGTATAAAACCACCTTGAACTTCATCGAGTACGGTAATATCTATTGGGTCTGTCTCATTAAAGCAGTCTATCCCATTATAAGTACTTGTAGCTCTTCTCCTAAAAGATGTAGATTGACTAAGTTGACTTCCAAAATTAAGACTTGACAAAGTAGCACCGTCAATAGGCGTCCATACTGTCATAGCAACATCTGTTGTTCTGTACCACTGATAAGCAATAGCAGCCCCAATATTTGTAGAGTATGCATCTCTTTCAGATGTGAATGCTGAAGGAATAGTATTATAACAGATAGCTAAATTTGTATTGCTTACTTTTCCAGCTATTACTGAATTTACTTCAACAGTATGAACATCACTAAATGTTTGACATAACGGAAGTATCGCACCTCCAAAATTTTGAGTCATGGATCTTCTGTAAAATCTTGTGTTACCTTCTCCATCATAGGTTAAAGCTGACACAGATGCTGCAACAGTATCGTTAACTCCGTTATCACTTATTAAATAAACAGGTGTTAGCTTAGATCCAGGTGCAAGTGTAATTAAAATATTATCATTTACAGCATTATCAACTGCCGTAATACCAGATCCGGAATTATTTATTTTATACTCTAAAACGGCCAAAACTTCATCTACATCATCTACAGGAGAAGCACCTGAACCAACTTCTGCAGCATCAAAAACTTCACCAACCGAAACAGTAAATACGTCAGCACCAATAGTAACTCTGTAAAAGTCTTCATTTGCAGTATTAGCATCAGCATAATTAGTAATAGTAAATGAAGAAACAGAAGAAATGCTTGTATTTGTTATAGCTGTTGGTTGATATTCTGCAGCTGTTGCATTAATTGGATATCCATTAGCAATAGTAATGTTTTCCCAACTAGAATTGTCAAGAGAATATTGCCACTGATAATCTATTCCTGGACCTGCAGTATCGTTAATAATTCTCAAAAGTTGTGGTGCTGTATCTGGACATAGAGTTTCAGTCAAATCAACCCAAGGAGTATTATTTCTTTGTACCTCTCCTCCTGTAAGTGCACCTCCAACATTTATTGTAATTATGTTTGAATAATTATCACAAGGAACGGTATTTATACCGTTTAATATACTTCTTGATCGTCTTCTATACTGTGTTGTCTGATACAAAACAGTTGGTGTCATAGTGCTTGTTGTTGCACCGACAACAAGGTTCCAATTTAATCCACCATCAGTAGATGATTCCCATTGATATGTAATCGTACCGCCATTAGGGTAATCGGCTCCATCAACAAAATCATTACTGCCATCAGGAGCATCTTCTGCACCAACTGATTCGAAATTAGCAG
>Ga0233444_10000271_pt1:62500-72303 | contig 72303 bp, 72 predicted proteins | sample SI_124_October20_6_FD_182792 | JGI IMG/M metagenome (GOLD analysis project Ga0233444, IMG submission 182792) | Seawater microbial communities from Saanich Inlet, British Columbia, Canada - SI_124_October2016_10_MG | ecosystem: Environmental > Aquatic > Marine > Inlet | place... | reverse complement strand
ATCAGTTTCATAATTTACAGTGACCCAACTTTGTTGAGTAGAAGAAATGGACGTATTGGCAGTATGGGAATTTTTAAATAATGTTTGTGTTTGAAGGGGTCGATATCTTATCATCGTTTTTTCACTTCGAATTAATTGCCTCACTTGTGTTGTTGCAAAATTACCACGTAATAATAAATCAATTGATTCTTTTACATTTTCATGTATTGTCCATGAATTTTGCTCATTAATTTCAATGGCAATTTGAAATGCCGGATATGCTTTTCGTTCTAAAATACTTTTTTGTGTGCCTCGTCGTTTTGCTTCATCATCACTTAATGTTACATATTGGATTCCACCAATTAAATCTGCTAATGGAGGATTTTTAATTAAATTTTCTAAGCAATTACCATGTGTAGTTCCTACAAGTTGTACACCTTTTTCCGCAATAGTTCGTGCAGCTAAAGCTTCAAGTTCCGTACCAATTTCATCAATAATGATAACTTGTGGCATATGATTTTCGACTGCTTCTATCATAACTTGATGCTGTAAATCAGTCTGAGCAACTTGCATACGACGAGCCCTTCCTATTCCTGGATGTGGGACATCACTATCACCTGCAATTTCATTTGAAGTATCGACAATAATAACTCTTTTTTCCATTTCATCAGATAACACTCGAGCAATTTCACGGATAATCGTCGTTTTTCCAACGCCCGGTTTTCCTAAAATTAAAATAGAATGTCCTGATTCAAGTAAATCACGAGCTAAGCAAATTGTCCCAAAAATCGCACGACCAACACGGCAAGTTAATCCATTGATTAAAAATTGGCGATTTCTAATACAACTTATCCGATGTAATGTCCGCTCTATTCCTGCACGATTATCATTACTGAATTTACTAATACGTTTAGTAGTATATTCAAGATCTTGCCAAGAAATGATTTTTTGTGATAAATATTCCGGTCCTGTTGTAAAACGGGCTTCTGGTCGTCGACCAAGATCCATTACAATCTCCATAAGTTTCTCTTTGTGAGTATGTTTATAAAGATGGTTTTTAACAAAAACTGGCAAATTTTCAAGTAATTTATGTAAATCTTCGTCAATAGTCATAAAGTAATAATTATGATTTAAGTTTTAAATTGTATTATACGTTAGAATCAAACATAGTAAAATCTAATTGATATTATAATTTCTAATTATTATTTAATTCTTAATACATAATTATTACATTAAACTCAAAGAGTTTATTAATCTTATTTTGAGCTATTCATAAGTTCATTAAACGTTGGAGTATCTAACACAGCAATTTGTGATAACATTTTTCGGTTTAATTCAATATTTGATTTTTTAAAATTATGAATTAAACGACTATATGATAAACCATTCGCACGTGAAGCCGCATTTATTCTCGTAATCCAAATTCTTCTGAACATACGTTTTTTTTGTTTACGACCAACGTATGAATAACGTAAAGCTTTCATAACTTGTTGATTAGCAACTCGGAAAAGACGTGAATGCGCACCTCTGTAACCTTTAGCTAATTGTAATATCTTTTTACGACGTTTTCGGGCAACATTCCCTCGTTTTACTCTAACCATTTTCTAAATTCTAATAAGGTAACATTAATTTAATAGGTTTACTATCACAAGTACTTACACAAATAGTTTGTGATAATTTTCGTTTTTGGGCATTTGATTTTTTACGTAAAAGATGGCCTTTATATGCATGTCGACGTAAAAAATTACCAGCACCTGTTTTTTTATAACGTTTTAAAGCTGATTTTCGAGTTTTTAATTTAGGCATAAAATTTTGAAATTCGTAAGGAGAGTATAAATATTTAAAATAAGATTGTGACTGTAAAAAACTTTAATATATATATAATATTGCTGGGTTCTTGATTCATGAGAAATCAAACCTGAGACAAAATGTGTTTCGTCTAGTACTTACAGAATGAGGCTATTTTAAAACTATAGATATAATTATCTATACATCTACCACATAATAAATTGTTAGATTTATAGTATGGAATTATATCTTTATTGTCAACAATGAATAAATTGGCGAAATTTTGATTTTTCTTAATCTAACTAATTAAATTAAAGTTGATAATTGAGATACGTGAAGATATTATTTTGGTCCTATAAGATCTCGTAAATTAAAAAAAAGTGGAAATTATTTAACTATAATTCGGTTTAAAAGCTAAATATTTACTTGTACAATAATATGAAAATATAAGTCAATTAAAACACGTTATAGTAATTCAGTTCAAGGGTAGGGTTGTGTTATAAATATTACTCATAAAAAATTTATATTATTGATTAGTTAAAACTAAAGAGCATAGAAACTTCGAACTAGATTTATTTACAACAATTGAAGAGGTAAAAAGTATTATAATTTTCTAGCTTTAGGACTTTATCTCACAAATTTTCTAATTAATAAAATTTAAGGATTTGTCAATAAATTTATTAATTAGAAAATTTGATTAGTTAGAAAAGAAGAAATTTTTTTAATTTATTCTTCTACTTCTTTTAATTCTTCTAAAGCAAAATTATTTGTATTTGTACCTGCATAGTTAACACTTTCAAATCTAACTAGTGCTGGATAGCGGATACCGCTTTTATCTACTGTTGCTACTGTACCAGTTTGATTATACCAATATGATTCTTTTCTAAGAATTCTAACTTTTGAACCACGATCAACCATAATATCAATTTTTTAATTTGTATATAATTACTATTAATTATAATTGCATTACTATGTTTTAACCAATAAAAATTTTAACTATGCTAATTTTTGAATCAATTTATTTTAAGTTGTTTTAACATTTTTAACTTTGTTATAATAGTAAGTAAGAATAAATTTTAATAGAAAAAATTATTAAGAAATCACAATGGGTCGAAATACGTTTAGAAATCTACTTATTGCAATTATTTTATTAAGTAGTATTAGTTTAGGTATCAAAAAATTTAATGTAATGGGATTTGAAAGTCCTGAAAATATTCGAAATACCGCACAGTTAAATCAAAATGTCGTAAGTTCACGAATGACCTACGGACGTTTTTTAGAATACTTAGAAATGGGTTGGGTTAAACAAGTTGACTTATATGATAATAGTCGAAATGCTATTATTCAAGCATCAAGCCCTGAATTAGGAAATAGACCACAAACAATCCGTGTTGAGATTCCGGTAGGTGCCTCACAATTAATTCAAAAATTAAAAGAATATAATATTGATTTTGATGCTCATCCAGCAGAAAGAAAAAATCTTTTTGTAAGCGTTGCTAGTAATATTTTATTACCGATTATTTTTATAACAGGTTTAGTTTATTTTTTCCAAAATTCGGAAAATTTTGGAGGTGGAAATGGTCAATCACCGATGAGCCTAGGAAAATCTACAGCACGTTTTGAAAGACGACCTGATACAGGTGTTGGCTTTGATGATATTGCTGGAATTGATGAAGCAAAAGCAGAGTTTGAAGAAATTGTATCGTTTTTAAAAGAACCTGAAAAATATACAATTGTTGGTGCAAAAATTCCTAAAGGGATTTTATTAGTAGGACCTCCAGGTACAGGTAAAACATTATTAGCAAAAGCTATTGCAAATGAAGCCGATGTTCCATTCTTTAGCGTAGCTGGTTCAGAATTCGTTGAAATGTTCATTGGTATTGGTGCTGCACGAGTTCGAGATTTATTTAAAAAAGCTTCAGAAAATGCGCCATGTATTGTTTTCATTGATGAGATCGATGCCGTTGGACGTGAACGTGGAGCTGGTGTTGGTGGAGGAAATGATGAACGAGAACAAACTTTAAACCAATTATTAACAGAAATGGATGGTTTTAAAGAAAATAAAGGGGTAATTGTTGTTGGAGCTACAAATCGAGTTGACATTTTAGATGCAGCATTATTACGTCCGGGTCGATTTGATCGTCAAGTAACTGTTAATTTACCAGATCGATTAGGTCGAGTAGGTATTTTAAAAGTTCATGCAAGAAATAAACCTTTAAGTGATGATGTTTCATTAGTTCAATTAGCAAATCGTACACCAGGTTTCTCTGGAGCAGATTTAGCAAACTTATTAAATGAAGCGGCGATTTTAGCTACTAGATATAAAAAATCAAGCATAACGAAAAACGAAGTAAATGAAGCTGCAGATCGGATTATTGGTGGTATTGCAGGAACTCCACTTGAAGATACTAAAAATAAACGTTTAATTGCATATCACGAAGTAGGACATGCGATCACAGGTTCAGTATTAAAGTCTCATGACGAAGTAGAAAAAATTACACTAGTTCCTCGAGGAGCTGCAAAAGGTTTAACATGGTTTACTCCTGAAGAAGATCAAAGTTTACTTTCAAGATCAGCATTATTAGCTCGAATCATTGCAACATTAGGTGGTCGAGCTGCTGAACAAGTTGTATTTGGTGATCCTGAAGTAACAACCGGAGCAAGTAGTGATTTACAACAAGTAACAAATTTAGCACGTCAAATGGTAACACGTTTTGGTATGTCAAATATTGGGCCTATGGCGTTAGAAGATGAAAATACCGGACAAGTATTTTTAGGGGGTAATATGGCGCCTGGTTCAGAATATGCAGAAAATATTGCAGATAGAATCGACGATGAGGTTTGTAAAATTATTAATTATTGTGAAAAGAAAGCTATTGAAATTATATCAGATAATCGTGTAATTATTGATTTAGTAGTAGAACGATTACTTGATATTGAAACAATGGACGGTGAAGAATTCCGACAATTATTAAGTACTTATACTATTTTACCAAGTAAAAATACACCATACGTATCAAAGTTTGAATCGTAAATTTTAATTCAAAATAATTAAATAAAATAAATATATTGCTATATGAGCGATCTAAATATAAAATAAACTTAGAATAAGAAAATAAGATTATATAGATTCAATTCTAAATCTTAGAATTCAAAGTTAATTATCAATAAGTTTAATTGTTTTAAAATCAGGTTAACTATATGGCGAAAAAAAGTATGATTGAACGCGAAAAAAAGCGTATCGCATTGAATAATAAGTATGCAACTAAACGTCATGACTTATTAATACAATACAAAACAACTGAAGATTTTAATTTAAAATTAGAAATACATTCAAAAATTCAAAAATTACCACGTAATAGTGCTAAAAACCGTATCCGTAATAGATGTTGGAAAACTGGACGTCCACGTGGTTACTACCGAGATTTTGGTCTTTCTCGTCATGTTGTACGAGAAATGGCTCATCAATGTTTATTACCTGGTGTCACAAAATCAAGTTGGTAAATAAAATATCAATTAAATTTAATTGATATTTTATTAAATAGTTAAGTTTAAACGCATTGTTTTAGATTTAACTATTAAAAGTTAATTACAGATTTATTTACCGATTATCTCTTTGTCCACAAATTTATTCTCTTCCTTAGAATCAAAAAAGTTTAAAAATTTGTATTAGTATAGGAGTACATCATGATTTATGATTCTCAAGTTTATACAGTATTATTAATTGCTCTAGTTGCAAGTGTTTTAGCAATTCGTTTAGGTTCAACATTGTATCAATAGAGATACTTTTTTAGTTTCAAATTAATTAATAATAATTAATTTGAAACTAAGAACTAACTTAAACTTTATATACATGAACCTTATAAATTTAGACTTATAATTACAAATTATGGTAACACAAGATTTAAAAAAGTTTGACTCGCCAATTTTCCCTTTTACAGCAATTGTAGGCCAAGAAGAAATGAAATTAGCTTTACAATTAAACGTTATCGATCCAAAAATTGGTGGTGTAATGATTATGGGAGATCGTGGAACAGGTAAATCAACAACAATTCGAGCAATTGCTGATTTATTACCTGAAATTGAAATAGTAAAAGATGATCCGTTTAATTCTCATAAATCTGATTTAGACCTTATGGGAAATGAAGTAAAATTAGCAGTTCAAAGTGGTGAAACATTAGAAACTGAATTTATGAAAATTCCTATGATAGATCTTCCATTAGGTGCTACTGAAGATCGAGTTTGTGGAACAATTGATATTGAAAAAGCATTAACAGAAGGTGTTAAAGCATTTGAGCCTGGTTTATTAGCAAAAGCAAATCGTGGATTACTTTATGTTGATGAAGTTAATTTATTAGATGATCATTTAGTAGATATTTTATTAGATTCAGCAGCGTCGGGTTGGAATACTGTTGAACGAGAAGGTATCTCAATTCGTCATCCAGCACGATTCGTATTAGTTGGTTCAGGAAATCCTGAAGAAGGAGAATTACGTCCACAACTATTAGATCGATTCGGTATGCATGCTGAAATTAGAACTGTAAAAGATCCTTTATTACGTGTAAAAGTTGTGGAAGAGCGGACATCTTTTGACCAAACACCGCAAGTTTGGCTTGAAAATTATGCTGAAGAACAACAAGCCTTACGTGATAAAATTGTTAGTGCACAATCTCTATTATCAACAGTTGAATTAGAGTATGATTTACGAATTAAAATTTCAGAAGTATGTAGTAAATTAGATGTTGATGGCTTACGAGGCGACATTGTAACTAATCGTGCAGCTAAAGCGTATGCTGCGTATAATAATCGTACTAAGGTAACGGTTGAGGATATTGCAAAAATCATTACATTATGTTTACGTCATCGTTTAAGAAAAGATCCATTAGAATCAATAGATTCTGGAGATAAAGTATTAAAAGTTTTCAACGAAATTTTTGAAATTGAAGATTAAAATTTTTTTAAATATAATAAACTTAGACTTAATCCGTATTTTAAATTATTATGTTAAATTTAATCTGGTTATTATTAAGTGGCTTCTTGATTTTTATCATTTTCCTTCGGGCACCACAAAACGGAGGGTTGGCGAGTTTTGCTACAAAAAGTGATTTATTAGGATCACCCAGTTCCGCTGAAAGATTTTTAAATAATTTAACAGCACTATTAATTATTCTATACTTATTACTTGCTATTCAGTTAAATTTTAACAATTTATAAATTACATAATTTTTGAATAATGTTAAGTAGAAAATATTATCTAAACTTTATAATTGTCGGATGAAAATTTTTTGTATATTTTCATCTTACAATTATAAAGTTTAGATACATAAAATTAATTATTTTTTAATTAGACTTAATATTTTAAAGAAATAAACGAGATTGACCGGACTCGAACCGGCGACCCCCGCCGTGACAGGGCGGTATTCTAACCAACTGAACTACAATCCCAAATTTATAATACACTATTTCATACTAGTGGATGTTTAATGAAGCTGTCAACTTTTTACTAGATTTACTATTTTATGTTTTATTTAATAAAGGAGAAACAGGGATTCGAACCCTGGGTACAAAGAATTGTACGATAGATTAGCAATCTATTGCTTTCGACCACTCAGCCATTTCTCCTACACAAATAAAACTGTTTAAGTAGATGGCTCTGGTGGGATTTGAACCTACGACCTTGGGCTTATGAGTCCCCTGCTCTAACCACTGAGCTACAGAGCCTTACACTACTAAATATACTAGTATTGTAGCATGAAGTATGATAATAAAGTAAACTATTTTTTATTTAAATTATTACATATTTAACAAATCCGAATTCTATAAACCGTTCTAAATTATTCTATATATAATCATATTATAAACTTTTTAACTATAATATTTTCATGAATAATTTTTGGACAAATATTCTTCGATACCCAAGATTTTTTATTAGTAGTCTAATTGGATTAATTTTAGTTATTTTAACTCCATTTAGAAATTTATTTAAAACACCAAAATTACGTATATTTTTATTTGTATTTCTTTTATTATTTTTTATAACCCTATATAATATCCTTATAAATATGGTGGGTTTATAAATTTTTAATTTTTTAATAAATAGATTTAAATAATGTCTAAAAGAAGATCAATAATAATACGTGGAACTGCTAGGAAAATCAAAGCAAAAAAAACAGGTGCATTTGCATTACTAGATACATTAGTAAGAAATAACACACGTTACATCTTTGGATACCCTGGTGGAGCTATCTTACCTATATATGATGAATTATATTTTTGGGAAAATCGAAATACTATTCAACATATTTTAACGCGTCATGAACAAGGAGCTATTCATGCGGCAGATTCTTATGCACGTGTAACCGGACAAATTGGAGTTTGTTTCGCTACTTCTGGTCCTGGTGCTACAAATTTAATTACGGGAATTGCTACTGCACAATTAGATTCAATTCCAATTTTAGTAATTACCGGACAAGTGAACACCAATTTTTTAGGTACTGATGCTTTTCAAGAAACAGATGTTTTTGGGATTACCTTACCAATCGTAAAACACTCTTATAAAATTACTGATGCTGATGATATGTGTCAGATTATCTCAGAAGCGTTATATATAGCAAAAAATGGTAGACCGGGACCCGTTTTAATCGATATTCCAAAAGATATTGGGTCTGATCTCCTTACAAGTTATGAAAATACTTCGCAAAATACAATTAATAATCTTATTGGTTATCGTTTTCAATATAAAGTTTCAAAAAAATTAATTGCAAATGTTCTAAAAGCACTTAGAACATCTGAACGACCATTACTATATGTTGGTGGAGGTGCAATCGCTTCTAATGCATATAGGGAATTATTTATTATGGCACATGTTTTTGCAATTCCAATTACGACAACATTGATGGGAAAAGGTGTTTTTTATGAAAAAGATCCTTTATCGATTGGTATGTTAGGAATGCATGGAACTGCCTATGCAAATTTTGCAGTAAGTGAATGTGATCTTTTAATAGCTGTCGGTGCACGTTTTGATGACCGTGTAACAGGAAAATTAGATTTATTTGCAAGTTTTGCAAAGATTCTACATTTCGATATAGATCCAGCAGAAATTGGAAAAAATAAAATAGCTGATTTATCCATTTTAGGAGATGTAAAACGAGTTCTTCAAGAAGTTTTATTAACACATAAATGGAATTGGGAATATTCAAATATTCCAATAAAACGAAACGAATGGTTAGCTAATATCGCAAAATGGCGAAAAGCATATCCATTAATTGTTCCTACTCAAACAAAGCATTTACTACCACAACAAGTAATTAATAGTATAGGAAATACACATAAAAGTGCTTTATTTACAACTGATGTAGGTCAACATCAAATGTGGTCAGCACAATTTATTAAATGTGGTCCACGACGTTGGTCATCAAGTGCAGGTTTAGGAACAATGGGATTTGGATTACCTGCAGCAATTGGAGCTCAATTAGCTTTTCCTGATCGTCAAGTAGTTTGTATTTCTGGTGATTCAAGTATTCAAATGTGTATTCAAGAATTAGGTACAATTTCACAATATAAATTACCTGTTCGTATCATGATTATAAATAATAATTTTCAAGGAATGGTTCGACAATGGCAAGAAGCATTTTATGAAAGTCGTTTTTCACAATCAAATATGGAAAAAGGTCAACCAAATTTTGTTGAATTAGCGAATTCATATGGAATTAAAGGTGTAAATGTTAGCAATATTAATGAAATGCAAGAAGCATTAAAAACTTATAAAGAATATGCTAAACCTATTTTATTTAACTTCATTGTTATTGAACATGAGAATTGTTATCCTATGGTTAGTCCTGGAAGTACTAATGCAGCAATGAGTGGAATTACATATCGATCAGATGAACTAGAAATTCTACAAAAATATGCAGAAACAGATGCAAATCTTGATGAATTTATTTCGATTAAAACAGAAGAAAGTAAAGCTGCAGAGGCTGCACAAAATATTTCAAATAAATATTAAGAATTTATTTAGTTAAATTATAAATTGGGCC
>Ga0233444_10000271_pt1:5000-57500 | contig 72303 bp, 72 predicted proteins | sample SI_124_October20_6_FD_182792 | JGI IMG/M metagenome (GOLD analysis project Ga0233444, IMG submission 182792) | Seawater microbial communities from Saanich Inlet, British Columbia, Canada - SI_124_October2016_10_MG | ecosystem: Environmental > Aquatic > Marine > Inlet | place: Canada... | reverse complement strand
TGAATTAGCAAAAGAATTAGAAATGAAAGGATATGAATGGTTAAAATAAAAATAAAAACTCTTAAAAGAGAGTTTTTAGATAAAAATAAACCTAAAATTTATAAAAAATAGTTATAATATGTATTGTTCCTGTATATTTTTTAATATTGGGTAATTTACTAAATTAGTTAAATTTTATGTACCCAGATAATTTTTATTCAAGTACGTTTACATTATTAGCGGAGGCAGAAGTAGGAAAACATTTTTACTGGAATATTGCAGGTTATTTAGTACATGGACAAGTTTTAGTAGTAATCTGGTTTGTTGTAGCAATTTTGCTAATTTTTTCAATTCTAGGTACTAGTAATGCAGATCGAATTCCACATGGTTGGCAAAACTTTATGGAATCTGCTTTAGATTTTGTTACAGATATTGCTAAAAATCAATTAGGCGAAAGTTTCTATAGAGAATGGATACCATTTGTTGGTACTTTGTTCCTATTTATTTTTGGATCTAACTGGGCAGGTGCAATTATACCTTGGAAGTTAATTGAACTTCCAGAAGGTGAATTTGCTGCGCCAACTAATGATATTAATACAACGGTAGCATTAGCGTTATTGACATCTTTTGCTTATTTCTATGCAGGTTTAAGTAAAAAAGGGTTAGGATATTTTAAACGATATGTTCAACCAATCCCACTTCTTCTACCAATTAATATTTTAGAAGATTTTACAAAACCGCTTTCATTAAGTTTCCGATTATTTGGTAACGTGTTAGCGGATGAGTTAACTATTACCGTATTAACATCTTTAGTACCATTGGTAATTCCATTACCAATTATGCTTTTAGGTATTTTTGCGGGTTCAGTACAAGCTTTAATTTTCTCAACATTAGCAGCTGCTTATATTGCAGAAGCTCTTGAGTAAACTAGCATTAAATTAGATTTTTCTAAAATTACATTTATATTTACATTTATTAATTAAGATTTATTATGGATTCTATCATTTCTGCTGCTTCTGTTATAGCTGCTGGTTTAGCTATTGGTTTAGCTGCTATCGGTCCTGGTATTGGTCAAGGTAATGCTGCTGGTCAAGCGGTTGAAGGTATTGCTCGTCAACCTGAAGCAGAAAACAAAATTCGTGGTACTTTATTATTAAGTTTAGCTTTCATGGAAGCTTTAACAATTTACGGTCTAGTAGTAGCATTAGCGTTATTATTTGCTAACCCATTTAATAGTTAATTCGACTTTAATTACGTAAAAAATAAATAGATAGATATAATGTAAATTTGTTTACGTTATATCATATCTATTAAAAATTTTTAATTCTATAGTAAAACATATAGATTTTATATGGTTAATCTTTCAATATTAATTTCAAGTTCAGAGATAAGTGGTCCAGGTGGATTATTCGATTTTAATGCAACCTTACCATTAGTAGCCATTCAATTTGTTTTATTAATGTTAATTCTTAACACTATTTTATATAGTCCATTATTGACTATTATTGAAGAACGTAAAGAATATATTTTAGGCAATCTTGCAAAAGCGTCTGAAATTTTAGCAGAAGCAAATGAATTGACTACTCAATACGAACAAGAATTAGATAGCGTCCGTAAAGAAGCACAATTAGAAATTACAAATTCACAGAAAATTCATAAAGAAATTTTAGAAATTGAACTAAATATTTCTCAAAAATATATTGATAATTTATTAGATACTATTACAAAAGATCTTCTAGATAAGAAAAATACTGCATTAAATAGTTTAGATACTATTGTTCAGTCTTTATGTGTAGAAATTGAAACTAGATTATCAATATAAATTTTTTGTCAACCGTAATTTTCCTTTTTATAAGTGAACAGTTTACATAAAAACTCTAAAACATGGAAAATTTTGATCAAATTTTTACATTACTTGCTGAAAGCGATGGTATCGGTTTAAACCTTGATATCTTAGAAACAGGGCTGATCAACATTCTTGCTTTAGTTGCAATTTTAGTTTATACAGGTAAAGACTTTTTAGGCTCTATCTTGGAAGAACGTAAAACAACTATTGTACAAAGTGTTCAAGACGCCGAAGACAGATTAAACGAAGCTAACCGTCGTTTAACTGAAGCGCAAAAGCAATTAAGTCAAGCTAATGTAGTTATTACTGAAATAAAAAATGAAACGATAGCGGCAAAAAAAGTATTACTTGAATCTGACGCTGATCAATCAAAAAAAGATTTAGCTACACGCTTTAGTAGAGCGTTAGCGACTTTCCGTTCTAAAGAAACACAAATATTTTTAGAAGTTAAACAACAAATCATTTTATTAGTATTAAAACGTACTGTAACTCGAGCTCAAGAAACTTTCGGGAAAAAAGAGCGCGCTACGGCATTAATTAATGAAACTATTAATAAATTAGAAGGAGATTTGTTATGAGTATAAATCCTTTAGCAGCAAAAATAGCAACTCCTTATGCACGCGCTTTATATGATTTTTCAGTTGAACAAAATCTAATGCATCAGATTACAGCTGATTTTCAAAATTTAGAAGTATTTCTGACTCAAAATTCAGAATTAACAAACTATTTAAATAATCCTGTTATTGGTGCTAACCAAAAACAAGAAGTTTTAGATAAGACGTTAAAATCTCAGTTAAATCAAGAAACTTTTAAATTTTTAAGTGTTTTAGTGAATCGTGATCGAATTAATTTATTACCAGAAGTTATTTCTTGTTATTTAGAATTAGTATACAGTTTAGCTTCAATTAAAATGATTGAAGTTTCTACTGCTTTCGCATTTACAAATTTACAAAAAAACACTTTAATTAAAAAACTAAAAGAACTTACTAACGCAAGAGAAATTCGATTAGTTATTAAAGTTGATTCTAGTCTTATTGGTGGATTTTTGATTAAAACTAATTCAAAAATCATTGATTTCACAGTTAAAAATCAATTACAACTTTTAGCAAAACATTTAGATAGTGTTTTAGAAATTTAAAAACAATTAAAATCTTTTATTAACTTTTTACCTTAAAAATAATACAATGATAAATATTCGTCCAGACGAAATTAGTAGTATTATCCGTCAACAAATTGAAAAGTATGATCAAGATGTTAAAGTAGATAATATTGGTACAGTTTTACAAGTAGGTGATGGTATTGCACGTGTTTACGGCCTTGATCAAGTAATGAGTGGTGAGCTTTTAGAATTTGAGGATAAAACTATTGGTATTGCACTTAATTTAGAAAACGATAACGTTGGTGTTGTATTAATGGGTACAGGTCGTCAAATTTTAGAAGGCAGTACTGTAAAAGCTACAGGTAGAATTGCCCAAATTCCTGTAGGTGACGCATTCTTAGGTCGTGTAGTAAATCCATTAGGTCTTCCTATTGATGGTAAAGGTGAAATTAAGACTGACGAAAGCCGTTTATTAGAAGCAATGGCGCCTGGTATTATTAGTCGTAAATCTGTATGTGAACCGTTACAAACAGGTATTACTTCAATTGATGCTATGATTCCTATTGGACGAGGTCAACGAGAATTAATTATTGGTGATCGTCAAACAGGAAAAACTTCTATTGCAGTAGATACAATTATTAACCAAGCAACAGAAAATGTTGTTTGTGTTTATGTAGGGGTTGGTCAAAAGGCATCAACTGTAGCTCAAGTTGTAAATGTACTTGAAGAAAAAGGTGCAATGTCATACACGATTATTGTATCTGCAAGTGCTAATGATCCTGCAACATTACAATATATTGCTCCATATGCTGGTGCTGCATTAGCAGAATACTTCATGTATAATGGTAAAGCTACTTTAGTTATCTATGATGATTTAACTAAACAAGCTATGGCGTATCGTCAAATGTCATTATTATTACGTCGTCCTCCTGGGCGTGAAGCGTACCCTGGTGACGTTTTCTACTTACACTCGCGTTTATTAGAACGTGCTGCAAAATTAAGTGATGCATTAGGTGGTGGTAGTATGACTGCATTACCTATTATTGAAACACAAGCAAGTGATGTATCTGCATACATTCCAACAAATGTAATTTCAATTACAGATGGTCAAATCTTCTTATCGAATGATTTATTTAACTCTGGTATTCGTCCCGCTATTAACGTAGGTATTTCAGTATCACGTGTGGGTTCAGCAGCACAAACAAAAGCAATGAAAAAGGTTGCTGGTAAACTGAAATTAGAATTAGCGCAATTTGCTGAATTAGAAGCATTCTCTCAATTTGCTTCAGATTTAGATGAAGCAACACAGAAACAGTTAGCACGAGGTACACGTTTACGTGAAGTATTAAAACAACCTCAAAACTCTCCGTTATCTGTAGCACAACAAGTTGCATTAATTTATACAGGTATTAATGGTCATTTAGATGATTTAGAAGTTGCCAGTGTTAAAAAATATTGTGCAAGTTTATTATCGTATTTAAATACGTCTAAAAAAGCATATATTGATACTGTTACATCAACAAATCAATTTACAGATGAAGCGGAAAGTACTTTATTAGAAGCAATTGCTGAATCAAAAGCTGCTTTCGCTTAAGATTAATATTTTCTTTAAACAAATTAATTAACATCGTTAGTTAATTTGTTTAAAATCGATTTAAATTTTTAATAGTTTAAAAAAATGAATAAAGTTTTTTACTTTACCTTTTCTCTTATTTAACCATTAATTTTATTTTATTAAATTAAATAATTTTTCGAATCTTCACTTATAATAGTATTATAGCTAACTTTTTTCTAGTTTAGTTGTAAGAAAGTCAAAAACCATTATTTAAATTTAAGGAATGAATTACTATGGCATTACCATGGTATCGTGTTCATACTGTTGTTTTGAATGATCCGGGTCGATTAATTGCTGTACACTTAATGCATACAGCATTAGTTGCAGGATGGGCTGGTTCAATGGCATTATATGAACTTGCAGTATTTGATCCATCGGATCCTGTATTAAATCCTATGTGGCGTCAAGGTATGTTTGTTATGCCATTTATGACACGTTTAGGTATTACAGATTCTTGGGGTGGTTGGAGTATTACAGGTGAAAGCGTTTCAAACCCAGGTATCTGGAGTTTTGAAGGTGTAGCATTATCACATATTATTTTATCTGGTATGTGTTTCTTAGCTGCAATTTGGCATTGGGTATACTGGGATTTAGAATTATTCCGTGATCCAAGAACAGGTGAACCTGCTTTAGATTTACCAAAAATTTTCGGTATTCACTTATTCTTATCAGGTTTATTATGTTTCGGTTTTGGTGCTTTCCACGTAACAGGTTTATTTGGACCTGGTATTTGGGTATCAGACGCTTTTGGCGTTACTGGAAAAGTACAACCTGTAGCACCTGCATGGGGTGCTGATGGATTTAATCCATTCAACCCAGGTGGTATCGCTGCACATCATATTGCGGCTGGTATTTTTGGTATTTTTGCCGGTATTTTCCATTTAACAGTGCGTCCACCACAACGTTTATACCGAGCGTTACGAATGGGTAATATTGAAACAGTATTATCTAGTAGTATTTCAGCTGTTTTCTTTGCAGCTTTCGTTACATCAGGCACAATGTGGTATGGTGCTGCAGCTACTCCAATTGAATTATTTGGTCCAACTCGTTATCAATGGGATAGTGGTTATTTCCAACAAGAAATTGAACGTCAGGTAGAAACTTCTGTAAGTGAAGGCTTATCTGAAAGTCAAGCATGGTCACGTATTCCAGATAAATTAGCATTCTATGATTACATTGGAAATAATCCAGCGAAAGGTGGTTTATTCCGTGCGGGTCCTATGAATAAAGGTGACGGTATTGCTGAAGCATGGTTAGGTCATCCTATTTTCCGTGACAAAGAAGGTCGTGAATTAACAGTTAGAAGAATGCCTGCTTTCTTTGAAACATTCCCTGTTATTTTAGTAGATAAAGATGGTATTATCCGTGCAGATATTCCATTCCGTCGTGCAGAATCTAAATATAGTATTGAACAAGTTGGTGTTACTGTAGATTTCTATGGTGGTAAATTAAATGGTCAAACATTTAAAGATGCGCCGACGGTGAAAAAATTTGCTCGTAAAGCTCAATTAGGTGAAGTTTTTGAATTTGATCGTACAAGTTTAGAATCGGATGGTGTATTCCGTAGTAGTCCACGTGGTTGGTATACTTATGGTCATGCTAACTTTGCGTTATTATTCTTCTTTGGTCATTTATGGCATGGTGGTCGTACAATCTTCCGTGATGTATTTACAGGGATTGGTGCGGAAGTTACTGAACAAGTTGAATTTGGTGCATTCCAAAAGTTAGGTGATAAAACTACTAAGAAACAAGGTGCTGTATAAATTATAGTCTTTGTTTTTTAAAGCTATTAAAAATTAAACAGGATTAAACAATGGAAGCATTAGTTTATACATTTTTACTAATTGGTACTTTAATGGTAATTTTCTTCGCGGTCTTCTTTAGAGAAAGTCCTCGAATTGTTAAAAAATAAAACCTTGATTTTGGTTTTATTTTTTAATCTTCATGTTCCTCAAATGGATCACGTAAATTTTTAGATGCGGGTCCAAATGCTGTATATATTGAATATGTAGTGATACCTAAAAGTAAACTTGATACAAAAATTACAATAATTGTTGCTGTTTCCATGTTATATATATATATATTGTTTACGAATTAACGTTCTAGCATTATATAACATTAACTAAAAAATATTACATAACAACTACTAAAAAATTGTTGCTTCAAAATAAAAGACGTGTGAATTTTTTTGAATCTACAATGTATAGTTAATAGTAATTATTTTTAGTTATATAGATATTATCGCAAGCGATTAAGCAATAAATTTTAAAGAGTTTGAAGAAACTCTTCGTCCTAATAAAAGGAAATTGAACAACTTAAAGTGTGAAACGTATTTATTAAAAATATAAAAATTTCTATGGCATTAAGAACAAGATTAGGTGAAATTTTACGCCCATTAAATGCTGAATATGGTAAAGTTGCTCCTGGTTGGGGAACTACACCAATTATGGGTGTTGTAATGGTTGCATTTTTAGTATTTTTATTAATTATATTACAAATATATAATTCATCATTAATTATTGAAAATGTTGAAGTAGATTGGGTTAATGGTATTGTATAAATATAACAAATAATATATAATTTAGAAGGTTTTTTAGCCTTTTAAATTATAAAATTCTAAATTAATTTCAAAATATATATGGATATTATAAGTCTAGGATGGGCTGGCTTAATGACAATGTTTACATTTTCATTAGCATTAGTTGTTTGGGCCCGAAATGGTTTTTAATTATTGGAACTTTGTAAAACTTAAAATTTTTTAAATATTATGGCATTAATTCTTAAAATCTTCCCATATGCAAGTCCTGAAATTGTTACAGCAGCTGTAACTTGTTTCTTTATGACATTATTTGGTCTTTCATTAGGCTTCGCGTTATTAAAAGTTCAGGGTGAATAAAAAACATTTAATAATAATATATTAAATATTATTATTAAATGTTTTTTAGTTTCTACAATGTATTAGAAATATAAACCTAACATATCGGGGAAAAATCGGTTTATTTCAATAATAAATCCGGCCGTAAATGTCATCCAGATTGTTAAAAGAACCGGAGCTGTTGATAAATATTTTTGAAAATTCTTCATAAAATTAATATTAATTATAAGATATATGATATATAAATTTAACGCGGTGATACTGTAATTTCATCATCTGAAGCTACTAATTCACTACTTACAAATTCTTGCCAAGCTGAGATAGGCCAAATGTAACCAGTTGTCATAATTTTTAATGCTAATGGTACATTAATAATAATTTCGCTTTCTGTTGGGTTTTTAGTAGTACTAACAGCGCGTAAATATTTTCTCCCTACCCAACCAATCCAACCTGAGATGTAAATAAATCCAAACCCAGGTAATATAAATTCTGCAGCATGACTCCAACGTCCATCGGCAATTAAATGTGGTAATCCGTCTGTTCCACATAATAATTCTGAACGACTATATTTATCAAAACGTGCCTCTGTTCGTTCAATCTGTTGTTGTAAAGCTAAAGCTGGTGGCGTTCCTGCTTCATATGTGCTTTTACGTTGTTCTAATTTTTTTACACTTGTTTTTAATCGTTTAGCAAAAGCTGGAGAATCACTACATTTTGTTAAACCACCAATCTCTGCATAGGCTGTATTTGGTGTTAATGTAATTAAAATAGCTACAATTAGAGTTAATAAATTAAAACGTTTCATTAATTCAAAGTAAAGAAAATTTAAAATTTTAGATTTAGTAAAAAGTTTCATGAAAATAACATTACTACTATATATAATAGTTTAGTTTTTAATAAAAAACCATTTTTCTTGGAAACCTAATATTATTTAAAATCTTTCTTCTCTTGATTTTACAACCATTAACTACTCGAAACTTAAAATTAAGTTGATTTTTACTTAAAGTTTAATGCAGTATTTTGGGTAAATTAAATTATCTACAAAATATTAGTATGACAAGATTTTTTATTTTATAAAGCCCATTAATTTATTAATTAATCATTAAGTCGATTTTTAAGAATCGACTTAATTTTTTAATTATTCAAGATCTTTACGATTAGGGTTTCGTGAAGGATCGCTTGAAAGGAAACCAAAAATAAATAACGAAACAAAAAAGATTACAGTTGTATAAACTAAAATTTTTAAAGTTAACATGCAATTTTTCCTAGGAATTGTTTTTAATAATATTAATTATACTAAAATATCATAATTCTGAATAATTTAATTAAATAAAAAATGTTATTTATCAAATCTACCTTGTTGTATATTATTCAAAGAAAAAGGATATATTTTAAAAACTGATAGTTCAACTTGTTTCTTATTCGTATTCTGTAATTCTTCAAAAATTGGCTTACGAAGAGAAATATAGCCTTCAACAATAACATAATCATCTTCTTTATAATATTTAATAGCATCGTAAGCTAAATTTCCCCAAATTGAAAGATGTATTATTGTATCTGAATTTTTATTGTTTTTTTGAAATTGACCAAATTTTCCGATAATTTCGGTAACAGAAATATTATCATCAAAAAAACTTTGTTCAGGTTTTCCAAGAATTTTTATTATAAAGCTACTATAGTTCATAGGAAAAAATATTAAAATTTTTATGTAGTTTCTGAAAATTAAAGCTTTTGATTAATTAAATTTAAATTTGTATTTATGTTGATTTAAATTTAAATCAACATAAATACAAATTTAAATGACTAAATTTTTCTGTTTTTGAACATCTTCAAAGTTAATATCTCTTAACCGTTTTAACAAACGAATAAAGTATTCTAAAAAGTAATCATCGAGTTGGATTACTTCACTTGAGTCAATTTTAAATGTTTTATATAAATCAAATGTTGATTTTGAAAAATTATTTTCAATATTTAAAATTTCAGCAAAGGCTAACCGATCACTTATGTTTTGTCCCCATTCAAAAAATCCAAAAAGTTTACTAATAAACTTTAAGACAAAAACAGGAATCTGGTTTACTTTTGCTGTTTGACCTGCTAATTGTTCACATAATCCAATTATTTCAGATGAGACCCATCCTTTTGGACCTCCTAAAAAGAAGGTTTTATTTGCTGTTTGGGGAAGTTGTAATGAGCGCAAACAAAATTTTGCAATATCTTGTGTATCCATATATGAAACACAAGTATTTTCATTAGTAACCCAGATAGGTAAATTTTCTAAAATTGGAATAGCATATTGTTCGATTAAACCTTGATAAAATCCCGTTAACCTAAAAATTGTATAAGGAATCGTTGATTCTTTTAATTTAATTTCAATACCTTGTTTCATTTCCATTAAAGGAATATTAGAAAACTGTTCTAAATTTTGTGTTGAACAAAATACAAATCGTTTAATATTAGCAGCTTTTGCAGCTTCAATTAATGCAACTTTTCCATCCCAATCAACAGTTTTCAAAGCATCAGTATCTGAAGGTCGACTTGTCGACGCATCAATAACAGCTGTTATGCCTTGTAGACATGGAGGAATAGTTTCAGGAATACTTAAATCTCCATAAACTAGCTCTGCACCCCATTCTTTTAAAAAATTAGCACGACGAAAATTTCGGACTACACAACGTACTTGATATCCTTTTGTTAATGCCTGTAAAACAATTTGACGTCCTAATGTTCCAGTTCCTCCTACGACAAGTAAACTCATATGATTTTGTATGATAAATTTTTGTTATAGATTATAAATTTTTAAAAACTTTTAATCAAAAATTGTACTTTGTAAAATATCTTGTGCTTCAATATTAACAAGTTCTTTTTTTGTTAAAACTTGACCACGACTATCAAAAATTCTATTAGCTTGTCGCATACGTGCTCGATCTAAAGCATTTTTAACACTTCTTGCATTTGCAAATAATGGTTTTTCTTTTCGTCGAGCAATATATTGTGTTAAGGCTACTTCTGCATCGGGTGTTAATTGATACTGTTGTTCTTCTAACATTAATTTTGAAATCTTTAATAATTCCTCAACAGTATAATCTGGAAAATCAATATGATTTGCTATTCGTGATGATAAACCTGGATTTGATTCATAAAATTTATCCATAGGTTCTTTATAACCCGCCAAAATTACAACTAAATCTTCTCGTTGATTTTCCATTACTTGTAATAAAATTTCAATTGCTTCAGACCCATAATCTCTTTCATTATCTGGTTTATATAAATAGTATGCTTCATCAATAAATAGCACACCACCCATGGCTTTTTTTAAAACTTCTTTTGTTTTTGGTGCTGTGTGACCAATATATTGACCTACTAAATCGTCTCGTGTAACTGTTAATAAGTGGCCTTTTTGCACGTATCCTAATTGGAATAAAATATCCGCCATTTTTAAGCCTACAGTTGTTTTACCAGTTCCTGGACTGCCAGTAAATGACATATGTAAACCAGGGCTACCAGCAGTAATACCTAAATTTTTTCTTAATTTATCTATTAATAATAATGCTGCGATTTCACGAATTCGAGCTTTAACAGGTGCTAAACCTACTAATTCTTCATCTAAAATATTTAAAATCTTTGCTATTTCTGTTTTAGCGTACTCTTCTTGCAAATTGATCGGTGACATATTCATGTGATTAATGTAATTTTTATTAACTAAGTTTTGTAGTGAAAAAAAATATATATCTATATAATAAATCAATTAGATTGTAATCGATTTATTATATTATTGTAAATACTTACGGTGTAGTAAAAGTTGGGATGCTTGACAAGCAAATTAATGCAAATCCAGCACTTCCACATGCTCCAACAAAAAACCCACCTTTAAATTGATCCCATGCTTTTTTTGTTTGAAGTTCGTTTGCATTTTCTGTTGTTTGCTCTTTTTCTTGTTTGAATGCCGCCGCTCCATAAATTGTTAAACCTAACGTTAAAATTAGAATTAATCCAATTGTTGAAAGAAAACCAGCAAATAATGCAATATCTGAGTTACGTAATGGTCCTAACTTAACAAACGGTCCCATTAAAAAATAACCGTGTGCTAATCCAATTTCTAAACCACGTAATAAAGGAGTTAAACCAAATCGATATGCTGGTAAATTTTTTAAAAGCGCTCTCGTTACTGCTGATGATGTTATAGGTGTTGCTAAATGGCCTACAAACGGATCATCATTGTAAGGTTTAATAAAATTAGCCATAAATTTAATTTAAAATTTAATGAAATTAATAGTAGAATTGTTTAAATAATCTAAGGTATTTAAAAATTTAATGAAAATTTTTACCAACCAAAATTTTTATATAGATTACTATATAATATATACTAATATACAGAAAAATTTTTATAAACTTCATTTTTATAAAACAAAAAGATTTTATGACAGTTACTATTGATTACTTTTTATTAGTAGGATTTTGTTTTGCCCTTGCGTCAGGTTTATACTTAGGATTAAAATCAATCAAATTAATTTAAAATTTTAAGTAAATTTTAACAAATGCAAGAAGAAATTCGTCAAGATCAAATTGTTGGGTCCCGACGTTTTAGTAATTATTTTTGGGGAATTTTTTTAGCTATTGGTGGTATAAGTTTTTTATTAGCAGGTATGTCTAGCTATTTTAAAATTAATTTATTACCAATAGCTAATCCGACTGAATTAGTTTTTATTCCACAAGGTTTAGTTATGATGTTCTATGGAACATTAAGTTTTTCATTAAGTATTTATATATTTGCAACCGTATTTTGGGATATTGGAAGTGGATATAATGAGTACAATAAAGTAGAAAATCTTGTAAAAATAGTCAGACGAGGATTTCCAGGAAAAAACCGTGAAATTCTTTTAACATATCCGTTAACAAATGTTCAATCTATTGGAATAAAAATTTCAGAAGGATTAAATCCACAAAGAAGTGTTTATTTATGTTTAAAAGATGAACGAAAAATTCCTTTAACACCGGTTCAACAACCAAATTCAATTTCAAATTTAGAAAAAGAAGCAGCTGATCTAGCTAGATTTCTGGATTTAAAATTAGAAAATTTATAACCCTTTATTGCTTTTTATACCCGCAAGATCGTATAATGATCTTACGCGGACATAGTTTAGTGGTAAAACCTTAGCCTTCCAAGCTAATGATGGGGGTTCGATTCCCCCTGCCCGCTCTTGGTTAAGTTTTCGAATGAGCAACAATCATTTTTTATAGGAGAATATATAATTATGTCTGGTGGATCTACAGGTGAACGTCCGTTTTCGGATATTATTACAAGTGTACGTTATTGGATTATTCATAGTATCACAATCCCGTCACTTTTTGTATCGGGGTGGTTATTTATTAGTACTGGTTTAGCGTATGATGTATTTGGAACACCGCGTCCAAATGAATACTTCACACAAGATCGTCAACAAGTACCATTAGTAAATGATCGTTTTAGTGCAAAACAAGAATTAGAAGATTTAACTAAAGGTTTATAATTTATAAGAGGTAACCAATATGACAAACAATATTAATCAACCTGTAGCATATCCAATTTTTACTTTTCGTTGGCTTGCTATTCATGGTTTAGCGATTCCTACCGTATTCTTTTTAGGTGGAATTACAGCTATGCAATTCATTCAACGATAAATTATTAAATTAATATAGACACGAGGTAAATTTTATGACAGGTCCAAATCCAAATAAACAAGCAGTAGAATTAAATCGAACTTCTCTTTACTGGGGACTTCTATTAATTTTTGTTTTAGCTGTATTATTTTCAAGTTATTTCTTTAATTAATTTTTATAAGTTAGGAGTTTTTTTATATGGCAAATACTGGTAGAATTCCTTTATGGCTTGTAGGCCTTGTAGGTGGTTTAGCTGTAATAACTATGCTTAGTTTATTTTTCTATGGTGCATATTCTGGATTAGGTTCATCTTTATAATATAAAGTTGAAATAGATTCAAAATCTTTAGTAACTACATAAATACTAATTATTTATGTAGTTACTAAATTCACTTAATATATCACTATCTTGTTATAAAATTTAAAAAAAAATTATTAGCTTTTTAAAATCCATCTTTTTAATTTTCTAATTAATTTTTTAAATCCTTTACTTCGTTTTTTTCTTAAACGTTTTCGTCGGTTTTGACGATAACTCTTTTCTTCAATATCAAATCGTGACTTGCCAAACCAACCCCACCAAATACGTGGTAAAACAAATCGTTTTTTTCCTGTAACCATTAGATCAATTCTTCTAGGGTTCCCATCTTGCCATGATGTATAGCCCCCACTATAAATACTAGCTTGTGGCCGTTTTCCTATATGAATTTCTGTATTTTCAACAATAAATGGCATATAGAAATATTGTCCGCATGTTGCATGTAATAAACCAAACCAAACCACAACATAATGTATAGTAATTACTGACATAAAGAACGTTTGTAACATCATCGAAGTTTGAAATTTTCCTTGCGGAATCAATATATAATTTTGAAGTGTCCATAATCTATAAACCAATTTTACGACTATTTCTTCAACAAATTGGAATACAAATAAAAAAGTCCAATGCCATCTTATTAGATACGGGCAGTATTTCTTATTTAATCGAACTATTACTAAGTAAAGTAATACAGGAGATAGTTCTCTTAGTTGTTTGTCTACAATACTCCATGCTGTTGGAAGAGCGTTATTAAAAATAGAGTAATAGATTTTATGAACACTTGCTTTATACTCTGCGGGAACCTTTGTCATTAACATTGATATAGGATCTATTCGGTAACCATCTCGTTCAACAGCATTAAGCCAAGTTTGTTTGAAAAACTTCAGTGGATGTTCATTAATAAAATCGATATATTCGTTACTCCTTCTTACTCCTTGTATGAATTCACGTTTATTAATACTATCCTCTGCCATTTGGCTTGTTAAACGATTACCTATCAGCATACTTGTATACCAACTATAAAGATCTTTTAGATGGAAGTACCATATCATACCGGCAAATAAGCTAATACAACTTATATAGAATGAAGTTTTAATGTTATATCGAAATGAAAGAATGATAAATCGAATAAAAGTAATAAAAAGAATTATATTTTCAACATCGAGTAACCCTAATCCATCTTGATACTGTTCTAATATTCCTTGAAAAACTAATTTTAAGGTTTCTAGTGAAATTTCAGTTGATACTAAAGATCCTGCGGAATTTAAATAAATGTTAGGATCCTCAACTCCAAAAAATTTTAAGACGGTTTCTTGATCAATATTAATCAATAAAAGAAAAAGTTTTGGTAATATTTGCATGTCTTATTCTTCCCATTTTAAATTAGCATAAATATTTATAGATTAAAATTAACTACAAAAGTTTGTGTAAAATTTTAAGTTTAATAATTGCTTAATAATTTAAACAGGATAGCGATAAAAAAGTAAATAATAAACTGACATAGTGTGAGTGCCCTCAAAATTTAGGACAAAAACTATGCTACGTTTTTAGTATACTTAAAACAACTTTATAAGACAAGGGTTAATTACAAAAAAGTTAAACTTTGGATTTAAAAGTACCCCCAAGGGAATTCGAATCCCTGTCTGCTCCGTGAAAGGGAGCTGTCCTAGGCCTCTAGACGATGGGGGCTAATTTCTAGTGAAAACTAGAGAGCGGGCAACGCGATTCGAACGCGCGACATCAACCTTGGCAAGGTTGCGCTCTACCACTGAGCTATGCCCGCATAGTATTACTAGAACTTTTAAGTAAAAAGTTCATAGGTACTACTATAATACTATACAATTTTGTATTTACCATGTCAATAGTTTAATTTATTTTAGAAATTATAGTCTAGACTATAATTTCTAGATAGACTAAATTGACGATGAAATACCATCAGCAGCAGCAATAACAATTACAAGACTAACCCAAGCTTGGAAAGCTCTGTTAAATTTACCTTTAGAAACTTCCCATTCACCTGGAGTAGCTAAAGCTACTGGAACAGTTACAACTAAACCTAATGAAATTAAGACTAATACACCTGTTAAAGCAGTTATCATAGATATTTTTTAAAACTTTTTATATTGATGATCTAAATAATAAGATTATTAAAGATTACCTTTTTTTAAGGCTAATAATACAATTACTGCTGGGCCTGATAACATAATAGCACCTGTTGCTACTAGCTGACCTATAACTTGCCAATTCACCATTTTTCAAATCCTTAATTTATAAATTTTTATTAAAATTTCAAATAACAAAATAACCTATAATGTTACTTGTCATTTTACTTTAAAATTATCAAAGTAAATATATTATTTTCAATAATATTTTATTTATTTCTTAAATATTTAATTACAAAGTTTTTTTATATTCAAAAACTTTAACAATTTGATTCTTTTATGGTAATATTTAACTAGGGTTGCTAACTCAATGGTAGAGTACTCGGCTTTTAACCGATTTGTTCTGGGTTCGAGTCCCAGGTAACCCAATAAATTACTACCATTATCACATAATTATTTTTTTATATTTTAGATAAAAAACTTTTGTTCTGAGAAAGGCTATTTCCAGAAAACTTTCTAAACTTATATATTTTTTATTCAGTATAAAATACTGAATAAAAAATATATAGAACTGTTTAATCAATAGGACGCATTGATAATACAGGTTCATTAGCACGATTAATCCCTTTTTCGAAACCAGCAGCTGCCGCACGAGCACGACCAGAATGCCACCAGTGACCAATTAAGAAGAAGAATGCTAAGAAGAAGTGTGAACAACATAACCATGAACGAGGTGATACATAGTTTACAGAGTTAATTTCTGTTGCTACACCACCTACAGAGTTAAGTGAACCTAAAGGCGCATGTGTCATGTATTCTGCAGCACGACGTTCTTGCCATGGTTGGATATCATTTTTAATTTTATTAATATCTAAACCGTTTGGTCCACGTAAAGGTTCTACCCATGGAGCACGTAAATCCCAGAAACGCATTGTTTCACCACCAAAAATGATTTCACCACTTGGTGAACGCATTAAGTATTTACCTAAACCAGTAGGACCTTGAGCAGATGAAACATTAGCACCTAAACGTTGATCTCGTACTAAGAATGTAAATGCTTGTGATTGTGAAGCTTCTGGACCAGTAGGACCATATAATTCACTAGGGTAAGCTGTATTATTATACCAAGAGTATAATGATGCAGTGAAGCCCATTAAAGAAATAGCAGCTAAACTGTAAGAAAGGTAAGCTTCACCTGACCATACAAAAGCACGACGTGCCCATGCAAATGGTTTTGTGAAAATATGCCAGATACCACCTACAATACATAAAACACCTACCCAGATGTGGCCACCAATAACATCTTCCATATTGTTTACAGAAACAACCCAACCGTCACCACCAAATGGCGAGCGGAATACGTAACCAAAGATTACAATTGGGTTTAATGTTGGTGTAGTAATGTAACGAACGTCACCACCACCTGGTGCCCATGTATCATAAACACCACCTAAGTACATTGCTTTGATAACTAATAAGAAAGAACCTAAGCCTAATAAACATAAATGAATACCTAAAATTGTAGTCATTTTATTTTTATCACGCCAATCATATCCAAAGAATGGGAATGATTCTTCTAATGTATCAGGACCTAATAATGAATGGTAAATACCACCAAATCCTAAAATTGCAGATGAAATTAAATGAATAACACCTACAGCAAAATAAGGAACTGTTGATGTAATTTCACCACCTGGTCCAATACCATATCCTAAAGTTGCTAAATGTTGGATTAAAATAAATCCTTGTTCATATGTTGGTTTTTCAGGTACGAAGTGTGATACTTCAAATAATACCATAGCACCAGCCCAAAATACCATTAAGCCAGCATGTGCTACGTGAGCACCTAATAATTTACCTGAGACATTAATTAAACGAGCATTTCCACTCCACCAAGCGAAACCTGTTGACTCGATGTCGCGACCTGCTATACTACTATTAAAGGGCGTTTCCACGTGGTAATACCTCCTCAGGGAATACGAAGTTCTCATGCGGTTGATCTTGAGCAGCCATCCATGCACGGATACCTTCGTTTAATAAAATGTTTTTTGTGTAGAATGTTTCAAATTCTGGATCTTCTGCAGCTCGTAATTCTTGTGATACAAAATCATATGCACGTAAATTTAAAGCTAAACCAACAATACCTACGGCACTTGTCCATAAGCCTGTTACTGGTACGAATAACATGAAGAAGTGTAACCAACGTTTGTTAGAGAATGCTACACCGAAGATTTGTGACCAGAAACGGTTTGCAGTAACCATTGAGTAAGTTTCTTCTGATTGTGTTGGTGTGAATGCACGGAATGTATTCGCAGCATCACCATCTTCAAATAATGTGTTTTCCACAGTAGCACCGTGAATAGCACATAATAAAGCTCCACCTAAAATACCGGCTACACCCATCATATGGAATGGGTTTAATGTCCAGTTATGGAAACCTTGTAAGAATAATAAGAATCGGAAAATCGCTGCTACACCAAAACTAGGAGCGAAGAACCAACTTGCTTGACCTAATGGGTATAATAAGAATACTGAAACAAACACAGCAATTGGACCTGAGAATGCGATCGCATTATATGGACGGATACCTACTAAACGTGCAATTTCGAATTGACGTAAACAGAAACCAATTAAACCAAATGAACCGTGTAAAGCAATGAATGTCCATAAGCCACCAATTTGACACCAACGAGTGAAATCACCTTGAGCTTCCGGACCCCATAATAATAATAAAGAGTGTCCCATACTATTAGCTGGTGTAGATACAGCAGCTGTTAAGAAGTTACATCCTTCAAGATACGAACTTGCTAAACCATGTGTATACCATGATGTAACGAAAGTTGTACCAGTCATCCAACCACCAGTAGCTAAATACGCAGTGGGGAATAATAATAAACCTGACCAGCCAACAAAGACAAATCTATCTTTCTTTAACCAATCATCAACAAGATCAAATAAGCCACGTTCTTGGTTTTGTCCAATAGCAATGGTCATATTTTTTAATCCTTAAATAAAATTATTTTATAAGTAAACTTTAATTTTTTAATTTTTACTTGAGTCTTATCAGCTTGTAACTACAATTATACAACAATATACAAATAAATTTTTATGATAAGTAAAAAAATTTATATTAACGTTTTTCCACTTATTTAAAAGTCGACTAAAAAATTTTTGTATGTTTATGTATTTCCAAACAAACGATTGAGAATTAATTATTTGTCTGGAAATACGTAAAACTTAAGAAATATCATCGTTTTGAATGTATAGGAAAAATAATGCCATACTAAAAGCTGGAAAAATTAAACCAACAATAGGAACTAAAATTGAAGGTAAAAAAGCTGCTGCCATATTGATTTTATTATTTAAATTTTAACGTTAGCACATAATTTGTACTAAGAGTTTTGCTAATAATAATTGTATATGAAAATATGTTATATTTAAAAAAATATAATGAAGATAAATCAAACTTTTCCTAATTTTTATAGTAGAATTAGTATTATTAAATTTAATAGATTTAACATTCATATACATATATAGAGGTTTTACTTATGGAAAGTTTATTATTAGCTCGATTACCAGAGGCATACACGGCATTTAGTCCTATTGTTGATATATTACCGATCATTCCTGTTTTCTTCTTATTATTAGCTTTTGTTTGGCAAGCTGCAATTGGTTTTAGATAATTTTAAATTTATAGTTACAAACTTATCAGAATATATATATCTATAACTATTTGTTTAATAATTAATTTTATTACTTTAAATTTCAAAACAGAATTAATTATGAACTTATAATAATAATATATATATACTATACATTTATATTAATAATTAAGAATCAATGGTAGAAGCTTTATTATCTGGGATTGTTTTAGGTATGATTACGGTTAGTGCCTTTGGACTTTTTGTTGCGGCATATTTACAATACCGCCGTGGTAATCAATTTGAAAGTTAACCTAATCGAAGTCATGACAACTTTTGAATTCCATAAGTTGTCATGACTTTGATTAGAACTTAGACGTAACATAAATAAATATTTAGTGTCCTGTGCATAATTTAGAATTATGTAGGAAATTACTCGGTTCAAATCCGGATCAGGTCATCATTAATTTGTATTGTTCGATTTTAGTGTCAAAATTGCGTTAACAACTTGAATAGAACTTAACATTGCTTACCTTATTCTAGTTACTAGTGATTAAATATCGCATAAGATTCGATTATAATGTGTTTTGGTCTGTCAAAACTCGTTTTAAATTAATACACTTCAACTTTTTTCTTTGATTAATCCGGAACATTTTTCATCGATCTTTACTCAGACTACTCAAGTCGAACATATAGTTAAAAGAAATAATAACTATAACTGCTGGCGGCTTCAGTGCCAACGTTTCTACCGATCTATATTATATATCGTTATAATCACTATTATACTATTAGTATCTTCAGTGTACGATAATAGACCAAAATTGAATAATAATAATAAAATGATCTTAATCAAATAAATTAAAAAAATATATCAACTTGTAAATATTAAATTTCTTTATTTAATAAAGAAATTTAATATTTACAAACTTATGTTAAAGATGCTTTTCCACCAGCAGCTTCTATTTGTTTAACAGCATCTTCACCTGCATCTTTTGCTACAGCTTCTTGAACTTGTTTAGGAGCAGATTCAACTAATTCTTTAGCTTCTTTTAAACCTAAACCTGTTAAAGTACGAACGACTTTTAATACAGCAATTTTCTTATCCGCAGGTACTTCGTCTAACATTACATTAAATTCAGTTTTTTCTTCTACTTCTTCTGCCGCAGCACCAGCAGCCATAACCATTGTACCGCCACCAACACTTGCAGATGCATCAACACCAAATGTTTCTTCAATTTTACTTACTAATTCTGATGCTTCTAATAATGTTAATGTTTTTAATTCATCAACAATTTGATTTATTTTTTCTGACATAATAAATAGTTTAATTCTTTAAATAATGTTAATAGTTAAATATCTTTTGAAAATCAAAAATATTTAGTTTATAGAAAACTTATGCAAAGGCATTCACATCTACCTGAATGGATGGACCCATAGTTGTACAAATGAAGATACTCTTGAAATATTTTCCTTTAACCCCGGAAGGACGATTTTGTTCAATTGACTGATATAAAGCTTCAAGATTTTCTATTAATTGTATTGCATTAAAATCTGATTTACCAAAACTGATGTGTACAACACCTGTTTTATCAGCTTTATATTCAAATTTACCTTTTTTAAAATCTGATAAAGTTTCTGTTAAAGTTGTAGTCACAGTACCTGATTTTGGTGAAGGCATTAAACCTTTTGGCCCTAATACTCTTCCAAGTTTTGCTAGTTTTGGCATCATATCTGGTGTCGCAATTAATAAATCAAAGTTGATATTACCTTGACTAATTTGTTCAATTAAATCATCTGCACCAACGATATCCCCACCAGCTGATTTTGCTTCAGTGATATTATCTGGATTCGTTAAAACAGCAATTGTAATTGATTTACCTACACCATGTGGTAAAGTTACTGTTGTACGTAACTGTTGATCTGCATATTTTGGATCAATGTTCAAATTTGCATGTAATTCTACAGTTTCAACAAATTTAGCAGTCGCCGTTTCTTTTAAAATATTGATAGCTTCTTCTAAACTTGTAAACAGAATGTTTTTTGTTTTTGCTTGATTGTCTTGTTGACGACGTGATAATTTTCGCATAAAATTTTCCCATTTAAAACATATTAAATAGTTGATTAATCTACAACAGAAATACCCATATTACGTGCAGTTCCTTCAACAATTTTTACTGCACTAGAAATTTTTGTAGTATTTAAATCAGGTAATTTAATGCTTGCAATTTCTTCTAATTGAGCTTTAGTTATCGAACCAACAGTTTGTCGATTTGGAGTTGATGAACCTTTTTTAATGTTCGCCGCTTTACTTAATAATACTGATGCAGGTGGAGTCTTAAGAATAAACGTATAACTTCTATCTTCATAAACAGAAATTTCTACTGGAATAATAAGACCAACTTTATCATTTGTTTTTGCATTATATTCTTTACAAAACGCAGCAATATTAACACCATGTTGACCTAACGCTGGCCCTACCGGAGGAGCTGGAGTTGCTTTTGCTGCCGGTAATGCTAGTTTAATTATTGTTGTTACTTTTTTAGGCATTTTTAAATTTATTTAAAATTTTTTGTTGGTAAGAGATTGTAAACATTAAAATTTTTTATAAATTATTTACATTTACAAAAAACAGAAATGAGATTCGTTGTTAATTGATTTATATAAGTAAAATTCTATCTAAAAAACATGGACCTCTTATTTTAAAGAGAAACGCGCCCTGAAGGACTTGAACCCTCGACATCTAATTTTGGAGACTAGCGTTCTACCAACTGAACTAAGGACGCTTAACATCTATTATATAGACAACACAAGAAAAATGCAATATTTTAATTCTTACTTATTAAAACTAATTAAATAATTTTAAAACATGCAACAATTTAATGATAATAATGAACCGTTATTAATTGAAAAATATTTGCCTCATAATTTTTTGGCTGAAAAAAGTATCTTAAGTAGTCTATTAATAAGTTCTGAAGCAATAGATATTACATTACGAACGGTTAAAATAGAAACCTTTTATTTTAAAAATCATCAAGAATTGTACAAAGCAATTATAACGATGTATAAAAATAAAGTTCCAATAGATATTCTTACATTAAATACTTTTCTTCAAAATAATGGACTTTTAGAAAAAATTGGTGGTACCAAAGTCTTACTGGAGCTTATTAATCAAGTTCCAAACTTAGTTTACTTAGAAGATTATATTCGATTAATTCAGGATAAATTTATCAGACGTTCTCTAATAAAATTAAGTTACAAAATTATTAATTCCTCTTATATTACAAATATTCCATTAGAAACTATTTTAAATGATTTAGAAATACAATTGTTAAATATAACAACAAGTATTAAAACTCAAAAAATTTATAGTACAGCTGAATTACTTTCACATCTTCTTTTAGAATTGAAACAAAAATCATTAAAACCAACTTTAGCTGGTTTATCATCAGGATTTTATGATTTAGATTCTTTTACTCAGGGATTTCACAAATCAGATTTAATAATTATTGCTGGTCGTCCAGCTATGGGTAAAACTGCACTTGGTTTAAGTATAGCTATAAATACTATTAAAAATTCGAAATTACCTGTTTTATTTTTTAGTCTTGAAATGTCGAGAGAACAATTGACTTATCGTTTATTAACACATGAAACTGATATTAGCTTTATGCGTTTGAAAACAGGTAATTTATATGAAGAAGATTGGATAAAATTAAATTCCACTATCAAAGATTTAGCCAGTCTTCCTTTTTTTATCGATGATACACCTAATCCTTCAATTCAAGATCTTCAAGCAAAACTTAAAAAAATACGTTTTGAACAAAATAAACTGGGACTAATCATTATTGATTATCTACAATTAATGCAAAATTCGAAATTTAAAACAGAAAGTCGTGTTCAAGAACTTTCTCAAATTACAAGGTCATTAAAAAATTTAGCCCGGGAATTTGAAGTTCCTATTATTGCTTTATCTCAATTAAGTCGAAATGTGGAAACACGTACTAATAAACGACCACTTTTATCTGATTTAAGAGAAAGTGGTTCTATCGAGCAAGATGCTGATTTAGTTTTAATGTTATATCGCGAGAGTTATTATAACTCAAATATAGCGGCTGAAAATAATAAAAATTCTGTTGAATTGATAATTGCTAAACAACGAAATGGGCCGACTGGGACTGTAGAATTGCAATTCGATGCTAAACATACAAAGTTTTTAAATGTTAATAATAATTGATAAATGCCCAGAACCAGATTCGAACTGGTGACACGAGGATCTTCAATCCACTGCTCTACCAACTGAGCTATCCGGGCTTACTAGTTAGTATAATATAATTTGACTAAAATAACAATAGTTTTCTTCAATTTAATTAATAGTTGATTATTTACTCGAAATTTAGTAGTATATAAATCGGGTATAGTTTTTGATAGAATTTTAAGATGACTTACTATGTCAGAATCGTAAGATAGCAGCATAAAGTTCAAATTATTTATTCGTATTGATGCTATACCTTATATTGATTTCAATAAACTACAATTACTAGAATCAGAGATTCTGATTTTATTTATTTTGTCAAATTATCAATATTTAAAATTTTTTATTGAAATTATTAATTTATTAGGAATATAGAATTATAGTAAAATTGAAAATTATTGCGTTAATAATATTAATTATGTTTTTTTTTTCAAAAGCTGATACAATTAATAGCGTAGTCAATCTTATTATTTTTAATTTAAAAAAACGGAATTAGAAATGACAACTTCATTATCAAATTTTATATCTAGTTTAGTTGCAGGCGGCGTTGTCGTAGCTGTAATTGGTATTGCTTTAGTTATTATTAGTAAAAGTGATCGTGTAGCTCGTTAATTAATTAACTAAAATTTTGAATCAAGTATTTATAGTTAATTAAATTTTTTGAATAATTACTTATGATAAATATTGGTTTTGGTCCTAATATTATATTAGGTTTAATTTTAGGATTAGGAGTAATCCTCTTGTATTTCCTAAGAGTAGTTAAACCCGAAGTTGCAAGAGATGAAGATATTTTTTTTGCAACGATTGGTTTACTTTATAGTTGTATTTTAATGGTACATGGGTGGCGATTGGATCCGATTTTATTATTTAGCCAAGTATTAATTATTGCATCACTTCTAGTTGCTGGTTGGGAAAATATTAGATTACGCGGCCTTCTTTCAAATATGGCAAAACTTAAAAAAAAAGAGAAACAAAATTATTAAAAATCTTTTATTTTCTTGGTTTCAATTGTATAAACAATATTTTTAAATTATGTTTAAAAAATATTCTCAATTTTGCGCATTAGTTTTATTCTGTATTTTTAATGTTTTTGTTACAACAGCATCTGCTATTGATTTAGACGAAGCTACACGTACTGTAACAACAGATTCTGCAGGAAATACTACAGTTTTAAGTCCTGAACAAGTTAAACGTGGAAAACGTTTATTCAATGCTACTTGTGGTGCATGTCACGTTGGTGGAATTACAAAAACGAATCCAAATGTTGGATTAGACCCAGAAGCTTTAAGTTTAGCAACACCACGTCGTGATAATATTGCTGCATTAGTTGATTATATTAAAAATCCAACAACTTATGATGGATTAGATTCAATTGCAGAAGTTCATCCAAGTATTAAGAGTGCGGATATTTATCCTCGTATGCGATCTTTAACAGATGATGATTTATATTCAATTGCAGGTCATATTATGTTATCACCGAAAATCCTTACTGAAAAATGGGGTGGTGGTAAAATTTATTACTAATGCTATAATCTTTAATTTAGATTCAATTATAAAAATAATTGAATCTAAATTAAAAAAATTAATTATATATTCTTGTTATATAGAACTTATTAGTGATACTATCTAGATATATATAATTAACTAGCTTTTTAGTTTCTAAGAAACGTTTAATTATTATTTGTATGATATTCCACAAAGCATGTAGCTCAGTGGATAGAGCATCAGATTCCGATTCTGAAAGTCGGGGGTTCGATTCCCTTCATGCTTATTTTATAATAAAATTATTGAGTCTACTAAAACTTCTTCATAAGTAAATATTAGATTTCAAAGTTAATAATTATATCCTTGGGGCTGACTTGGTTTTGACATTTAAAAATTAGTAAAGTGTGATGCAGGTCGAAGTCGTTATTCTTCGTAAAAACATACAACTCTATAATAAATGCTAACAATATAATTCCTTTTATCTTTAAAGCAGTAACTAACAGTTTCCGAAGAAATTCTAATTCTTTAAGTTTCGCTGTTTAATATAATCATAATTTTGTTAAATTTGTTTGTTCACTATAACTAGACTTTTTAGTTTTTTATAGTTTAGAATATATATATATAATTTAATATTTTGTTCAATTGATTGAACTAAACCTGTGAATGAGTGCTTTAATAACGTTTAGATGGACGTGGGTTCGATTCCCATCAGCTCCATATATGCATTCGTGGCCGAGTGGTTGAAGGCACCGGACTCATAATCCGTTTTCCTCTGGAACATCACTGGTTCGAACCCAGTCGGATGCATTTAAACAATTTTTAATATTGTTTTTTTGACAGTATAATTGTACTATTGCTAATAATAAATTATTAAAATGTGTAAGAAATTTTATGGTTAAATTAAATAATCAACAAGTAATTGATAACTTACATAACAGTTTTATAAAAAGTAATCTACCAAATATTAGAATTGGAGATAACGTTAAAATTGGTGTTAAGATTATTGAAGGAAATAAAGAACGTGTTCAATTCTATGAAGGCACGGTTATTGCAAAGAAAAATAGTTCAATTAATACAACAATTACTGTTCGTAAAGTTTTACAAGGTATTGGGGTTGAGCGAATTTTTTTAATTCATTCTCCAAAAGTTGATTCTATTCAAATATTACGTTCATCGAAAGTACGTAGATCAAAATTATATTATTTACGTAACTTAAAAGGTAAAGCTAGTCGTTTAAAACAAAGTTTTAAATAAAATTGAAAGTCTTTAAAAATTTAAAAAAAAAATTATTTATACGCAATTTGCGTGGTATAATAGTAGTTAGTTAAGTAATAACTGAATTAATTTTTCAACTTTTACTTTAGCAATAATATTAAATAGGAGTTATATGGCTACTTACAACGTATCTTTAAAATCTGAAGAGCATGACATCGATGTTGTTGTTGAATGTGCTGACGACGTATTTGTTTTAGACGCAGCAGAAACTGCTGGTGTTGATTTACCTTATTCTTGTCGTGCAGGTGCATGTTCAACATGTGCTGGTATCGTTAAAGAAGGGGAAATTGATCAATCAGAGCAAACTTTCTTAGATGATGATCAAACAGGTGAGGGTTTTGTTTTAACATGTATTGCATATCCTAAATCTGATTGTACAATTTTAGTTCATGAAGAAGATGCATTATACTAAATTTTAGTAGTAAAAAAAAAAGGAATGACAGACTTTTTTTGAAGTCATTCCTTTTTTTATTAGAAGTTAAGTTCAGCTGCTTGAACTTTTTCAAATTGTTTTTTCTTTAAGATTAAGAAAATTTGTGTTAGTAATACACTTAAACAGAATGCTAAATATCCAATAATTCGGAATGGGTTTTGTAAAACAAGTTCTGTTTCTTCTTGACCAAAACCGCCTGCATTTGGATTTATATTTAATGACTGATCTGCTTTAACTAAATCACCTTTTTTCACAGTTAATGTTAAACCTGCAGGAACTACTTGTTCCATTTTTGTTCCATCTGAATTGATAATTGTGATGTTAGAATCGCCTTTTTCTAATGTAGTAATTTCAGCAATTTGTCCAGCTTGTACTGCGCCAAATTCATTTACATTACTTTTTTCACCTGTTGGGTATACTTGTCCACGACCACGGTTACCACCCGCATACATTGGATATGTTAAATATTTAACATCCGAATTCTTTTCTGGATCCGGTGCTACTACAGGGAAAATAAGCTCTTGATGCGTTTTTCCTGCAATTGGACCTACTACTAGAATATTATCAAATTCTGTACTATATGGTGAAATAAATACGCCTTTATTTTTGGCTTTAACTTCTGGTGAAATTTGACTTTTAGCCGCTAATTTAAACCCTTTCGGTAAAATTAATATGCCACCTACGTTTAAATCTGCTTTTTGACCATTAGCACCAATTTGTTGACGTTTTACATCATATGGTACTTTAATTTCAACTTCAAATACAGAATTTGGAAGTACCGCTTGGGGTGCTTCGATTTCAATCGCTTTTTGGTTTAAGTGACAGTTAGCACATGCTAATTTACCATTTGCTGCACGTGGGTTCGAATAACCTTGTTGAGCAAATACAGGATAGGCTGAAGAATTTTCAATACAAAAACCAAATAAACTTATAGCAATCGTTAAAGTAAATAAAAGACTTTTAAAAAACTTGTTAGTTGCCATGGATTAAATACTTTTTAAGTATGTATGTAAATTAATTTTTTATTAAAAACAGGATCCCTACTCCTGAAAAATATAACAATAATATTGCAAATGATAGCAATAATTGTGTAAGGGGATCGGTAGAAGGTGTTAAAACTGCTCCAATAATAGTTGAAACTAGTATTACGTATCGCCAAGCAGCTAACATTTGTTGCGCTGATACAATATTTAATAAACCTAATAAAATTTGAATAATCGGAATTTGAAATGCTAATCCCGTACTATAGAACAAGACTAGAATAAATTCAAAATACTGATCAAACGACCAAAACGGTTCAATAACTTCATCGCTGTAGCTTAAAAAAAAGTTCAAAGCTGCAGGTATCAAAGCATAATACGAAAAAACTAGTCCCAAACTAAAGAGACATAAAGAACTTAACAGTAATGGTAAAATAATTTTAGTTTCTTTTTTGGTTAACCCAGGCAGTAAGAATAATATTAATTGTCCTATTGCAAATGGACTTCCAAAAAGTAGCCCTGTATAGAAAGAAATTTTTACAGTAGAAACAAAATATTCACCAGGAGAAAGTTGAAAAAATTTTACATTGCTAACTGGTAGTTCTAATATTTTAACTAAAAGTTTAACTTCAAAAAAAGAAACAACAGTTAACATTAAAATTATCCAGAAAATGTGAAAAATTCGTTGTCTTAATTCTTCAATATGTTCAGAAAATGGAAGTTCTAAAGTTACAGTTTCATTTTTTCTAAAGTTAAAATCTGAATTTGTTATCATATATTTGGATTTTGCATCTTTGATAATTTTTACTACGGATTACTTTACTACGTAGCTTTAAGTAAGTCAAAATCTATAGAAAACTATTATTTAAATATTAAACTAAATTAAATAATATTTAATTTAGTTTAATATTTTTTTATGATAAATAACTGATAGCTTCCAGACGAGCTGTTGCTTTTTTTAATTCAATTGCTGCATCAAGTCTTGCTTTACTTGTTTCAGCATTCTCAATAGCTAAAGTAGCTTTTTCTAATTCTTCCGTAGCTTCACTTAATTCAACTGAAATAAGTTCCTCAACATCATTAACTAGAACGGTAACACGATTTTGATCGATTTCCGCTAAACCCCCACATAAAATAATAGGCGTCCACTTCTCATCTAATTTAATTCGTAGTAAACCTGTATCTAAAGCTGTAATTAAAGCAGCATGACCATCTAATACACCGACTTGACCAGTCAAGCCCGGTAAAACAACTTCATCAGCTGTTGTTGAACAAATTACTCTGTCCGGAGTCAAAACGCGAATGTTTAGAACCATATATTTTTGCTCCTTTATTTTAGAGTTTCTGCTTTTGCAATTGCCTCGTCAACATTACCTACAAGATAGAAAGCTTGTTCAGGTAAATCATCTAATTCACCACCTAATACCATTGTGAAACCTTTAATTGTGTCTTCTAAACTTACATATTTACCAGGTGAACCTGTGAAAATTTCTGCTACAAAGAATGGTTGTGATAAGAATCGTTCAACTTTACGAGCACGTGCTACTGTTAAACGATCTTCTTCAGATAATTCATCAATACCTAAAATTGCAATAATATCTTGTAATTCTTTGTAACGTTGTAATGTTTCTTTTACAGTCTCTGCAGTTTCGTAATGTACAGGACTAACAATATTAGGTTGTAACATTGTAGAAGTTGAATCTAATGGATCTACTGCAGGGTAAATACCTTTAGCTGCTAAGTTACGTGATAACACAGTTGTAGCATCTAAGTGAGCAAATGTTGTTGCTGGTGCTGGATCTGTTAAATCATCAGCAGGTACGTATACAGCTTGAATAGATGTAATTGAACCTTGTGTTGTAGATGTAATACGTTCTTGTAATGCACCCATTTCAGTTGCTAAAGTTGGTTGGTAACCTACAGCTGAAGGCATACGACCTAATAATGCAGATACTTCTGAACCTGCTTGTGTAAAACGGAAAATATTATCAATGAATAATAAAACATCTTGTTTATTAACATCACGGAAGTATTCAGCCATAGTTAATGCAGTTAAACCTACACGCATACGCGCTCCTGGAGGTTCATTCATTTGACCATATACTAAAGCTACTTTTGATTCAGTGAAATTCTTTTCATTAATTACACCTGATTCTTTCATTTCTTCATATAAATCGTTACCTTCACGTGTACGTTCACCTACACCACCAAATACTGATACACCACCGTGTGCTTTAGCAATATTATTAATTAATTCCATAATTAATACAGTTTTACCTACACCAGCACCACCAAATAAACCAATTTTTCCGCCACGACGGTATGGAGCTAATAAATCTACAACTTTAATACCAGTTTCGAAAATTGAAGGTTTTGTTTCTAATTCAGTAAATGCAGGTGCATCACGGTGAATTGGTAAAGTTTCATCATTTGAAACCTCACCTTGTTCATCTACAGGTTCCCCAATAACATTAAAAATTCGTCCTAATGTTGTTGTTCCTACAGGAACACTAATCGGTGCGCCTAAATCTTCAGCTTCAACACCACGTCTTAAACCATCTGTTGAACGCATTGATACAGCACGTACTTTATTGTCACCTAATAATTGTTGAACTTCAACGATATTACCAATTCCATCTTCTGTCTCAATTTTGATGGCACTGTAAATAGGTGGTAAATTTCCACTAGGGAATTCAATATCTAATACTGGACCAATAATTTGTGAAACGAAACCTTTATTTGTACTCGTGTTTACCATTTTGACTTAACATATTTAAATATTTAGGAATAAATATACTTTCGGAGTTAGAAATAATAACAAATTTAAAATTAATTAACTATGTATCATTGTACAGCAAAATACTGAGAATTCTTGAATAAAATGTATCTGAAAGCTAACCTATTTTACTAACAATAGTTAATTTTCTTCGAATAATCGACCACTTACTTTTAACCAATTTCGTGCACCTGGATAATTATCAGGCGCTAATTTAAGAGCTTGACGCCAATATTCGCCTGCTTTATCAAAAAATTCAGTTGCCAATGCTCGATACTCAGCTCCTTGCATATCATCAATATCTTCATTTATCATTGTCAATGTATTTAAACCTGATGAATGATAAATAACTGCTATATTATTTAATGCTTGAGGTAAATTCGAATTTAATTCTAATGCTTGATGATAATATTCTAGCGCTTGAGAATTATTTCCTATATTACCATAAATTAATCCAATATTATAAAGTGTATAACTACGATCATATGGATCCTCTTCTACTTGTAAAGCTTCATAATAATTTTCTAATGCCTCGGCATATTTCCCTTGCGATTGAGCAGACATTCCAGCCCGATAATACGAAAATGCTTGTTTTTCTTGTTTACTGGCTGGTAAAACTTTTAAAAGTATATCAGCAATCACAGTGAAAGTTTTATCAATAAAATTTCCCACACAATACTCCTTTCTATATAGTTAAAAATAAAAATTTTAATTTTATTGTATTTATACTATTCAATACAAATTATACAGTAATTATAGTTCATAATTTAATTTTGATATATTACGATTTATAATAACCTGATAAGTTTTTGTCTCATTTTATTTAAAGCTGGTGAAGGGATTTGAACCCCCAACCTACGGATTACAAATCCGTTGCTCTACCATTGAGCTACACCAGCGAAATATTTTCTACTTTAAATTATTAATTTATTTTAAGAATAAATACTTAATATAATGTCGGGTTAAATTATATTTTAGATAAGACCTTTACAAAAAGCAAGATTTAAGAAAAAAAAATTTAACGGCATCTAAATTAAGGACGTACATCCTAGTACAGTTGTGAAAAAATTTAGTAATAGAAATATTTCTATTACTAAATTTAAATGTTTGATAATACAATTTATCCAAATTTACCTGCTGTAGAAGCGATAACAAATGCTGCGTATGTTAAAATATAACCTACAGAGAAATGTACTAAACCTACTAAACGTGCTTGCACAATAGATAATGCTACTGGTTTATCACGCCAACGAATTAAATTTGCAAGTGGTGTACGTTCATGTGCCCAAACTAATGTTTCAATTAATTCTTGCCAGTAACCACGCCAAGAAATTAAGAACATAAAGCCTGTTGCCCAAATTAAATGTCCAAATAAGAACATCCATGACCATACAGATAAATTATTCATACCAAATGGGTTATAACCATTAATTAATGGAGATGAGTTTAACCATAAGTAGTCACGTAACCAGCCCATAATATAATTTGATGATTCATCAAATTGACCTGGATTACCACCCCAAATAGTCATGTGTTTCCAATGCCAGTAGAATGTTACCCAACCAATAGTATTTAACATCCAGAACATAGCTAAATAAAATGCATCCCATGCTGAGATATCACATGTACCACCACGACCAGGACCATCACAAGGGAAACTATAACCAAAGTCTTTCTTATCTGGCATTAGTTTTGAACCTCGTGCATCTAACGCACCTTTTACAAGGATTAATGTTGTTACATGTAAACCTAATGCAATTGCGTGATGAACTAAGAAATCACCAGGACCAATTTTTAAGAATAAATCATTCTTATTATTATTGATAGCGTCTAACCAACCAGGTAACCAAACTTGATTACCTGCAACTGTTGCAGGACTTGTAGATGATGATAATAATACATTAAATTGGTAAACTGCTTTACCAGATGCAGCTTGAATATATTCTGCAAATAATGGTTCAAATAAAATTTGTTTTTCAGGTTGTCCAAAAGCAACAACTGTATCATTATGAATATATAATCCTAATGTATGGAAACCTAAGAATAAAGAAGCCCAACTTAAATGAGAGATGATTGCTTCTTTGTGCTCAAGCATACGTGCTAAAACATTATTTTTATTTAATTCTGGATCATAATCCCGAACAAAGAAAATTGCACCATGTGCAAATGCACCAACCATTAGGAAGCCTGCGATATATTGATGATGTGTATATAAAGCTGCTTCAGTTGTAAAGTCTTTTGATAAGAATGCATATGGTGTTAATGCATACATATGTTGTGCTGTTAATGATGTAGCTACACCTAATGATGCTAATGCTAAACCTAACTGCATATGTAATGAATTCGTGATTGTTTCGAATAAACCAACATGGCCTGCTCCTAATCGACCACCTGGTGGACGATGTGCATCAAGAATTTCTTTCATATTATGACCAATACCGAAGTTTGTTCGGTACATATGACCAGCAATAATAAACACTACTGCAATAGCTAATTGGTGGTGTGCAATATCACTTAACCATAAAGATTGCGTTTGTGGATGGAATCCACCTAAGAATGTTAAGATTGCTGTACCTGCTCCTTCGCTTGTACCATAGATATGATTAGCGCTATCAGGATTTTGTGCGTAAACAGTCCAATTACCAGTAAAAAATGGTGTTAAACCTGCTGGATGTGGAGGAGTTGTTAAGAAGTTATCCCAACCAACATGTACCCCTCTTGATGCAGGAATCGCTACGTGAACAAGATGACCTGTCCATGCTAAAGAACTTACACCGAATAAACCTGATAAATGATGATTTAATCGTGATTCATTATTTTTAAACCAAGATAAACTTGGACGGAATTTAGGTTGTAAGTGTAACCAACCAGCAAATAATAAAACACAAGATAAAAGTAATAAACCTACTGAACCTGCATATAATTCTTGGTTTGTTCTAAACCCGATTGTATACCACCATTGATATACACCTGAATATGCGATATTTACAGGATATGTATTTCCTTTACTAAATGCTTTTAATGCTGATTCCCCAAAATGTGGATCCCAGATAGAATGAGCAATTGGTTTTGTTTTTAATGGTTTAGTTACCCACTGTTCAAAGTTCCCTTGCCATGCTACGTGGAATAAGTTCCCAGCTGTCCAAAGGAATATAATAGCTAAATGGCCAAAATGAGACGCAAAGATTTTTTGATATAAATTCTCTTCAGTCATACCATCATGTGCTTCTAAATCATGAGCAGTAGCTATACCATACCAAATTCGTCGAGTTGCTGGATCTTGTGCAAGGGCTTGGCTAAACTTTGGAAATTTAGTTGCCATAATCTTCAGATGCCTTTTTATATAATTTATAGTTGTAAATAAAATAAAGATTTTTAGTATTTTAAAAAATATTGATACAATTTCAAAAACTAAGAAAAAAATTTGAATGTATTAGTAATTTTTTATTAAAAATCTCATTATTAAGTAATTGAAATTGAACGTGCTAGGAAGAACGCCCAAGTTGTTCCTATACCGCCTAATAAATAATGTGCTAAACCAACTGCTCGACCTTGTGTAATACTTAAAGCACGTGGTTGAATTGCTGGCGCAAAGTTTAATTTATTATGTGCCCATACAATTGATTCAATAAGTTCTTGCCAATATCCACGACCACTAAATAAGAACATTAAACTAAATGCCCAAATGAAATGTGCGCCCAAGAATATTAAACCGTATGCTGATGAAGCTGAACCGTATGATTGAATTACTTGTGAAGCTTGTGACCATAAGAAATCACGTAACCAACCATTGATTGTAATAGCGCTCTTAGCAAAGTTTCCACCTGTAATATGAGAAATACTACCATCTGGTGTTACTGTACCCCAAACGTCTGATTGCATTTTCCAACTAAAGTGGAAAATTACTACCGAAATTGAATTGTACATCCAGAATAAACCTAAGAATACATGATCCCAACTAGAACTTTGACAAGTACCACCACGACCAGGACCATCACAAGGGAAACGGAAACCTAAGTTTGCTTTGTCCGGAATCAATTTCGAACTACGAGCGTATAATACACCTTTTAATAAAATTAAAACAGTTACATGAATAGTAAATGCATGAATATGGTGTACCATGAAATCAGCTGTTCCTAATTGAATAGGCATCATTGCAATTTTACCACCAACTTCAACAACATCACCACCAAAAGCATAACTTGTAGTTGCTAATGCATTAGGTGCAGTTGTACCTGGTGCTAATAAATGAACATTCTGAATCCACTGTGCAAAGATTGGTTGTAATTGAATAGCTTTATCTGAGAACATATCCTGTGGACGACCTAATGCACGCATTGTATCGTTATGAATATAGAACCCAAAAGCATGACAACCTAAGAATATACAAACCCAATTTAAATGTGATATAATCGAATCACGGTGTCGTAAAACACGATCTAATAAATTGTTATAGTTATTAGCAGGTGTGTAGTCACGAACCATAAAGATTGCTCCATGAGCAGCACCACCAACAACACAGAATCCACCAATCCACATATGATGTGTGAATAATGATAATTGAGTCGCATAATCAGTTGCAATATACGGATACGGAGGCATTGCATACATATGATGAGCAACAATAATACTTAATGATCCCATCATTGCTAAATTAATTGCTAATTGAGCATGCCATGAAGTTGTTAAAATTTCATATAACCCTTTATGACCTTCACCAGTGAAAGGACCTTTATGAGCTTCTAAAATTTCTTTCATACTATGACCAATACCCCAATTAGTACGGTACATATGACCTGCAATAATAAATAAAACAGATAACGCTAAATGATGATGTGCAATATCACTTAACCATAAACCACCTGTTACAGGATTTAAACCACCTTTAAATGTTAAGAAATCTGAATATTCACCCCATTGACCACTGAAGAAAGGTGCTAGTCCTTTACCAAAGCTTGGGTATAATTGTGCCATTAACTCACGATTAATTAAAAATTCATGTGGTAATGGAATTTCTTGCGGTGATACACCTGCATCTAATAATTTATTAATTGGTAAAGCGATGTGAATTTGATGACCAGACCATGATAAGCAACCTAAACCTAATAATCCTGCTAAATGATGATTCATCATTGATTCCGCATTTTGGAACCATTCTAGTTTTGGAGCTGCTTTATGGTAATGGAACCAACCAGCAAATAACATTAAGGCAGACATGATTAATCCACCAATTGCTATCCAGTATAATTCAACTTCACTTGTAATACCTTCTGCACGCCACATTTGGAACCAACCAGACGTTGTTTGTACACCTTGGAAGTTACCACCAACATCACCGTTTAAAATTTCTTGACCTACAATTGGCCAAACAACTTGTGAACTTTGTTTGATTTGAATAGGATCTGTTAACCAAGCAGAATAATTTGAAAAATATGCACCATGGAAATGCATCCCACTAATCCATAAAAAAATTACCGCTAGTTGACCAAAATGTGCACTAAAAATTTTACGAGAAACTTCTTCTAATGAACTTGTTTGGCTATCAAAATCATGTGCATCAGCATGTAAGTTCCAAATCCAAGTAGTTGTTTTTGGACCTTTAGCTAAAGTTCTTGAAAAATGTCCGGGTTGGGCCCATTTTTCGAAACTAGTTTCCACAGCGTCTTTTTCTACAAAAATTTGTACATTTTTTGATCGACGCTCCGTTGAGCTTATTGCCATTGACTTTCTCCTTTTGGGAGACGAAAATCTATGAAACTCTCATAAAAAAATAAAAAATAGTTAATTACTATCTATTCAGTAAGTATGAGTTTTCGTATTACCATTATACTTTGTTTTTAATTTTATTTTAAAAAAATAATTAAAATTTCAATTAATATGATTAATTTTTGGTAGTGTTTATTTAATGAGCTCTATAAAAACTAACAATGAATATAGTTTTTATAGAACTAAATTAAAAATTCAAAAATATGTTTTTGGCTAATCGAAGGGTTATTTCTAGATATAAGAACCATTTTTAAGATAATTAAATCTAAAAATATGTTTTAATTACATTAAATAGAATTTTTAGCTACAAAAGGTAATAATGATAATGTACGTGCTCGTTTAATTGCTTTAGCAATTTTACGTTGTTGTTGAACTGTAATACCTGTTGCTCTACGAGGTAAAATTTTTCCTTGTTCTGTGATAAATAATTTCAACAAATCAATATCTTTATAATCAATTTTTTGATTAATACTAATTAATGATAATTTTTGTTTTTGTGCTAACATAGTTTATTTAATTTCCTTATGTATAGTAGGTTTATTACAGTGTCGACAATATTTTTTAAGTTCAATTCGTGCAGGATTATTACGACGATTCTTTTGTGTAGTGTAACGTGATACACCAGCGGTACGTTTATTTGTGTTTGAACGGCATTCTGTACACTCTAAAGTAATTAGAATACGTACACCTTTATTTTTTGCCATAAAGATTTATAAAATTAATTAATTTTTAATAGTATTTTTATTCTAATTACACTACCTAAAAAATTTTATCTTATCAAGGTTTTATGAAAAAACTTTTAATAAGATAAAATTTTTTAGTCTAAAAACTTCCAATTTTATAATGAATATACTATATTCTAATAAACGCAAATATTTAATTCAAAAATTATCATTATTTTTATGGCGAATAATAAATCTGCAAAAAAACGTATTTTAACTAATGAACGCAACCGTTTACAAAATCGTTTTTATAAAAGTTCTGTAAGAACATTAACAAAAATGTTTTTAAATAGTTTAGAAATTTATAAAACAACACGAACACCTGAAGATAAAGAAAAAGTTCAAAATACTTTAAATTCAGCGTACAGCTTAATCGATAAAGCAACAAAAAAGAATGTTTTTCATAAAAACACAGCCGCTCGTAAAAAATCTAAGTTAGCAGCGCAATTTAAAACAGCATAAAAGTATAATTATCTTAATTTACTTAGTTAATGTTAGATTAAGAAAATTTAAAATTATAAATTTAAATTTTCTTAACAACATTTTTTTTAATAAAAACTCAAAAAATAATTGATAACAAAGATTATGAAAAAATCTATGAACTACATAACGGCTCTACCGGATTTTATTGAAATGCAGAGAGTTAGCTTTTGTTGGTTTATTGCTCAAGGCCTAAATGAAGAATTAGCTATGTTTAGCCGAATTCATGATTTTAGCTACAATACAGAATATGTCTTATTTGGACATGAGTATAGTTTAGTAAAACCAATCTATAATATTGTAAGAGCAAAAAAATATACTGCAAATTATGCGGCCCAATTAGTTATACCTTTAGAAGTTAGAAATAAAAAGTTAAATAGTATTCGATATCACAGTCAATTTCCAATTATAAATTTACCATTAATGACAACATCGGCGACATTTGTAATTAATGGTTGTGAACGTGTAATTGTAAGTCAAATTATTCGTAGTCCTGGGGTTTATTTTGAAAAAAATAAAAATCAAAAGAAACGAAAAACAATTAAACGAAAATTACCAAGTGATATTAATAAATTACGATCATTTGTACCACTAGGTGAATCATTTGTCTCAGAACAAACATTATCATTTTTTCCAAATCCATATAATCAAAGTATCTTTCAATATTCTTTTAATCAATTAAAAAAAAATGAAACAGATTTTTATTTTTTCTTTTTAGATTCCTTCAAAATTTACACGATTATTTCTAAAACACTTAACTCGAGTCAAAAAATTAAACGCATTAAACTCTTTTTATACTGGTTAACAGTAAAGAATAAAAGATTGGGTTATTCCGATCATATTATTTCTTTAGTAAAAGAGTGGAATTCGCTACTGAAATTATTAATAAAATATGAATTTTTAAATCGAACATTAACTAATAATTACATTGGGATTGAAGAAAATTGGTTGGAAAAAATAAATCAGAATTCTTCTAGCTTAAAAATATTAAGTGTAGAAAATCAAAAATTTATTAAATATTACAATAAGATAACTCAACTTAAATTCAGAAATCAGTTACTTTTGATTTTAACTAAGAATGAAAAACAATTAAAGCAAATTAATCAATTTCAATTTTTAAACAAAACGTCAAATAGAATTAACCAGCGCTTAGAACTCCTAATAAGTGAGACGAAAAATAAAAAATTAAAACCAACAATTTATTTTTCTAGTACGCTTAAAGAACTTTATAAATATAAACAAAAAAAGAGAAAATCAAAAGAAACAAAGAATTTTTTATTACGCACTAATCAAAATCGCTATTTAAGTTTAAATGACCAATCTAATGATTTATTTGAATATAGTTATGAAATAAATCAACATAAAAAACGTTTAAAATATTTAAAATCACGCTCAGAAATTATTCAGTTTAAAGACAATCATGAAATAAAAGATTCTTATAAAGAAAAATATGAAGAAAAAGATTTATATACTGCAATATTAATTCCTGAGTCTGGTTCTTGGATTCGTTTTGGATTTCAAAAAAATAGCCAAATAAATAAGTATAAGTATCCAATAAAAAATCAAGAAGATGAAGTTGTTATTCAATTAGATAAATTTACTCAAAAACCTGTCATTCACTTATTAAAAGAAATGGGGTTAACTGATTTAGAAATTTGTCGAAATTTACAACATGCTAACTTCTTTTATTTTAATAGACCCTTAATAACGAACTCTATTAATTCAGAACAACCATTATTACGTTTCGATTTAAAATCAGATTATTATAAAAATATATCAGAATTTTCTAGGATTTTTGACACACGTTATTACCGTTTAGGAAAAATTGGTCGATTTAAATTGAATAATCGTTTAAATCTTAAGCTTAATACTCAAATTCAGACAATTACTTATGAAGATATTTTTGCAATTATTGATTATTTAATAACTTTATCAATATCAAAAACTACTGGTGATGATATTGATCACTTAAAAAATCGACGAGTACGATCTGTAGGTGAACTTTTACAAAATTTATTTAGAATTGGATTTCAAAGATTATTACGAAAATTAAGAAGTCAAACAAATAAAATAGGATCTAGTCAACTTTCGAGTTTCAATATTGTTGGATCAACTATTAGAGAATTCTTTGGATCTAGTCAATTGTCTCAATATATGGATCAAACAAATCCATTATCTTCATTAACTCATAGACGACGAATTAGTGGATTGGGACCAGGAGGTTTTGATAGAGATCGAATTAGTTTTGCTGTTCGTGATATTCATCCGAGTCATTATGGAAGAATATGTCCTATTGAAACACCTGAAGGACAAAACGTTGGTTTAATTGCATCATTAACGACTTGTGCGCGAGTAAACAAATCAGGTTTCATTGAAACGCCTTTTTGGAGAGTAGTTAATGGTAAAGTTATCAAAACAGGTACACCAATATATTTAACTGCCGATATTGAAGATTTTTATAAAATTGCACCAGCTGATATATCAACAAATAAACAGAATTATTTAACCAAAAATTTAATTCCTGTTCGGTACAAACAAGATTTCATTACAGTAACTCCATTTGAAGTAGATTTTATTGCTATTTCAACAGTTCAAGTGGTTTCAGTTGCAGCTTCATTAATTCCATTTTTCGAACATGATGATGCAAATAGGGCGTTAATGGGTTCTAATATGCAACGACAATCTGTTCCTTTGATTTTACCACAAAAACCTATTGTTGGAACAGGATTAGAAAATCAAATTGCAATTGACTCCGGAATGAGTATTAATGCTCATAAATCTGGCATTGTCAGTTCTGTTACAGCAGATCAAATTATTATTACAGATTATTCTGGTAGTGAATTAAAATATCCTTTACAAAAATATCAACGATCAAATCAGGAAACATGTATTAATCATCGACCAATCGTATGGAAAGGAGAAAAAGTTAAGTCAGGGCAAATGTTAACTGATGGTCCGGGTATTAATACAAGTGAATTAGCATTAGGACAAAACGTCTTAATTGCTTATATGCCATGGCAAGGATACAACTTTGAAGATGCAATTTTAATTAATGAACGATTGGTTTATGAAGATGTATTTACTTCTATCCATATAGAACGTTACGAGATTGAAATTGATCAAACTGCAGAAGTTTGTGAAAAAACAACAAAAAATATTCCAAATTTAAATTTTTCAGAAATCCAACACTTAAATGAAGATGGTATTGTTTCTATTGGAACATTTGTAAAACCTGGTGATATTTTAGTTGGAAAAGTAATTGAAAAAGATGATTCTGAACAATTACCAGAAGCAAAATTATTAAGAGCTATTTTTGGTGCAAAAGCAAAAGGTGTTCGGGATACTTCATTTAGAATGCCAGAAGGAGAATATGGTCGAGTTATTGAAACTTTAACATTTAATCGAAGAACTAAACTTGCTTACAAATTTGAAAAAATTCAAATTTTTATAGCACAAATTAGAAAAATACAAGTTGGAGATAAGATTGCAGGTCGTCATGGTAATAAAGGAATTATTTCAAGAATTCTTCCTCGTCAGGATATGCCGTTTTTACCCGACGGAACTCCAGTTGATATTATTTTAAATCCTTTAGGTGTACCTTCAAGGATGAATGTTGGTCAACTATATGAATGCCTATTAGGACTTGCCGGTCATAAATTAAATCGTCGTTTTAAAATATTACCATTTGATGAAATGTATGGTCAAGAAATCTCACGAATTTTAATAAATAAAAAATTACGACAGGCTTCCATTGAAAGAGATGAAGCGTGGTTATTCAATCCATACTCACCTGGCAAAATGGTACTAATTGATGGACGAACTGGGAAAGAATTTGAAAATCCAATTACAGTAGGTAATGGGTATATGTTAAAATTAATCCATTTAGTTGATGATAAAATGCACGCAAGAGCTACAGGTCCTTATTCATTAGTAACACAGCAACCTTTAGGTGGAAAAGCACAACATGGTGGACAACGTTTTGGAGAAATGGAAGTTTGGGCGTTAGAAGGTTTTGGTGCTGCATTTACATTAAAAGAATTATTAACAATTAAATCCGACGATATGGAAGGTCGAAATGAAACACTAAATGCAATTGTTAAAGGTCAGCAAATTCCAACATCAGGAATCCCTGAATCTTTTAAAGTTTTACTTCAAGAATTACGATCTATAGGATTAGATATGAGTACATATAGAATTGAGCAATTTAATACAAGTCAAACTTATGAAGCAGAAGTCAATTTAATTGAAAAATATGATCCATTGACAAAAACATTTCCACCAACATCTAATATAAATAGTATTTCATTTTAATAAATTTAATTTAATAAAAAAATGATCCGAGCTGAAAAAGAATTTGATTATATAAAAATTAAGTTAGCTTCGCCTGTTAGAATTCTTCAATGGTCTCATCGTAAATTACCAAATGGACAATTTATTGGTGAAGTTCAAAAATCCGAAACTATAAATTATCGAACATTTAAACCGGAAATGGATGGTTTATTTTGTGAACGTATTTTTGGACCAAGTAAAAGTTTAGAATGTGCTTGTGGAAAATATAAGCGTGTTCGTTATGATGGCCTTATATGTGAACGATGTGGTGTTGAATTAACAGAATCACGTGTGCGTCGCCATAGAATGGGTCATATAAATTTGATTTATCCAGTAACACATGTTTGGTATACTAATAGTCGTCCAAACTATATGGCTTTATTGTTAGAGGTTGAACAGTGTGAAAAACGAATAGACACAGGACTTTTATATTACTTCCCAGCTATTTGTAAATTGATTGATACAAATTTAAGGTTTAAAAAGAAACCTGAAATTAAAGAAGTTTTAGAAGAAATAATAAAAGATTATAAAACATTAAGTGGATCTAAAGATCAAGAGAGAATTAAACGTCACTTACTATACAATAAGATAATTCGCTATTCAAAAGAACTTCATGAGACTAATATTGTTTTAAAATTAGAAAAAATTAAAAAAAATTCTAAACGATTATTAGAAATGTTAAAAAAAGATAATTCATTAAAATTTATTATCTATCAAATATTTCAACAAGAATATCAAAAAAAATTTGCAATAAAGTCAGGTAAAGTTAATTTACGTGATGGTCGAATTAAACGAATAAAACTAGCTTCTTTAGCCTATTTTATTGCTGAGGATGAAATTTCATTTTACGGTCTTCATTGGGATTTACAACAATATCGACGTAGTCGTGAATTGGGTTTTACAGGTTATCCTTTAAAACCATACCCAAAACCAAAACCTTATAATCGTCGTCGTAATACTCCAAAATATTTATTACGAACGACTCCGAATTATTTAATTGGAGCAGTTTTAATTAAGAAAGAATTAGAAAAATTAAATCTTAATCGAGAAATTTCTAAGACTAGAAGATTCATTACAATTTGTAGCAAAGTTTTACACAAAGAAAAACCAATTTATGATTCATCAAAATGGTTTAGAAAATGGGAATATCAACGAATTTATAAATTACGTGATCAATCTATTAAAAGAATTCGAATCCTAGAAAATTTATTAGCTACAGGATCAAATCCAGCTTGGATGGTTATTACTATTTTACCAGTTATTCCACCAGCATTAAGACCAATGATTCAATTGGAAGGAGGGCGTTTTGCCACATCAGATTTAAATGAATTGTATCGTCGTATTATTACACGTAATAATCGTTTGCTTCGTTTATTAGAAATTGATGCTCCGCAATTAATTATTCGAAATGAAAAGCGAATGTTACAAGAAGCTGTAGATACGTTAATTGATAATGGAAAACGTGGTAAAATTGCATTAAGTGCGAATAATCGTCCACTAAAATCATTATCAGATATTATCAAAGGAAAACATGGCCGTTTTCGACAAAATTTATTAGGAAAACGTGTCGATTATTCAGGACGGTCAGTTATCGTTGTTGGACCAAGTTTAAAATTAAATCAGTGTGGTCTACCTTATGAAATGGCGATTGAATTATTTCAACCATTTATAATACGAGAATTAATTAATCAAGGTTTAGCTAGTAATATGAAAGTAGCTAAAAATTTAATTCAACAAAATGAATCAACGATTGATCCTGTATTAGAAAAGGTATTATCACATCATCCAATTTTTTTAAATCGAGCTCCTACTTTACATAGGTTAGGAATTCAAGCGTTTGAACCTATTTTAGTCCAAGGACGTGCTATTAAATTACATCCACTTGTATGTTCGGCATTTAATGCGGATTTTGATGGAGATCAAATGGCTGTTCATGTCCCGCTTTCATATGAATCACAGGCGGAATGTTATATGCTAATGTTAGCACCTTATAATTTTTTATCACCAGCGAATGGTGAACCTATTATTATGCCAAGTCAAGATATGGTTTTAGGATGCTATTATTTAACTGTTAATAATATTAAAGGTTTACTTGGTTCAAATCATTATTTTTCAAATTTAGAAGATGTTATTTTAGCTTATTCGCAAGATCAAATTGAATTACATACCTCTATTTGGGTTCGTTATCCAAGTACAATTGAAAAACCTTTAGATTTAATTCGAAAAATTCAACTAAATGATGACACTTCTATTGAATATTATGAGAATTTACAAATTCGAAAAGATAAAAATGGAAAAGACCTTGTTCAATATATTCAAACTACAACTGGTCGTGTGATTTTCAATTATACAATTCAAAAAACTCTAAACATGGTCGAGTAATTATTTTATGTCAACATAATAGAAAAAAATAAAAGTTTTATGAAAAACTATACATATCAGAATACGCTTATTAGTAAAAAACAGTTAAAACAATTATTAGCATGGAGCTTTACGAAATATAATTCTATGCAAGCTTGTTCGTTAGCAGATGAATTAAAATATTTAGGTTTTAAATATGCTAGTCAAGCTGGTATTTCTATTAGTATTGAAGATCTACGAGTTCCATTTGTTAAAAATGAAATGTTAGAAAACGCGCATCAAGAAATTCTGAATGCTGAAAAAATTTATTTAAAAGGAAAAATTACAGATGTAGAACGTTTTCAAAAAATTATTGATACCTGGAGTATTACAAGTGAATCATTAAAAGATGAAGTAGTTTCATACTTTAAAAATTATGATCCTTTAAACTCTGTTTATATTATGGCATTTTCAGGAGCACGAGGAAATTTATCACAAGTACGTCAATTAGTAGGTATGCGTGGTTTAATGTCAGATCCAAGTGGTGAAATTTTAAAATTGCCTATCAAGAAGAATTTCCGTGAAGGATTAACTATTACTGACTATTTAATGTCTGGTTATGGAGCACGAAAAGGTATTGTTGATACTGCATTAAAAACAGCAAATTCAGGCTATTTGACTCGTCGTTTAATTGATGTTGCTCAAGATATTATTATTAGGGAAAAAGATTGTCGAACAAAATATTCGTGTTTAGTATTTAATTTGGAAAATAATAATCAAATTGTTAAATCCATTTATGATCAAATATTAGGTCGATTATTGAGTAAACCAATATACGATCCTAATACTAATCAATTAATTGCAGATATTGATACACAAATTACTCCTGATTTAATTTATACATTTAAACAATTATCTATTAAGAATTTTTATATTCGTTCACCCTTAACTTGTAGTTTATACAGATCAATTTGTCAAAAATGTTACGGGTGGGATTTAGCGAATGAAAATTTAGTTGATATTGGTGAAGCCGTTGGCATTATTGCAGGTCAATCTATTGGAGAGCCTGGAACACAACTAACAATGAGAACATTTCATACAGGTGGTATCTTTACATCGGAAACACGACAACAAATTATTAGCCCAAGTAATGGTCTTATTAAATTTTCGAAAATTTTAAAAACAATAATTTTACGAACAAATCGTGGTGAAGATGTTGTATTAACAAAAAATTCTGGCTCTTTACTTATTATTCCTGAAATCAAATCAGCAGAACTTATTCAAATTGAATTATTACCCAATACTATTTTATTCAGTAAAAATAATCAATATATCAAAAAAGGTACAATTATTGGTGAACTGTCAAATACAACGAAACAAACTAGAACAGAAATTAAACCAGTCTTAAGTACAACTTCTGGTGAGATTTTTATGCCCCGTTTAAAAAATAAATTGAATTTTATTAATAAAAATAAACTTTTGTGGATTTTATATGGACAAGTTTATCAAGCTCCTATGAATTCGTTTTTGAATTTTTATACCGATCATAAAATTAATAAAAATAGTTATATTTTTCGAACAAAACTAATAAATCAATATCCTGGATTTGTTAAATTTGTTAATGATAAAAATGATTTATTTAAACGAATTATTCAAATTCTTAGTTTTCAATGTTATTTAAAAGATTCTCGAATTAAGGAACTTATCTATGAAAATACTGATAATATTAAAAACTATGTTTTATCATACAACAATTTAAAATATTGGATTTATTTAGAAAATAAAGACTCAAATTTTTCTATTGAAAAAAAATTAAATCAACACTTTGCAGCATGTATCTCAAATACTTTTCAAACGCAAACTGGTGGAATTCCGTATTTTGACCAAAGAGTTCAATATAAATCAATTTTAACTAATCAAATTGTTGGGTATTTTAAACGAATTAATCTTGATTGTAAAATATCAGAATTAAATGAGATTATAATTAGTGAACATAATACTAACAAAAATTATTTAACTTTAACTTCACAATCATTAATTTGGTTACCTGAAGAAACATATAAATTAAATTGTGATCGAAGTATTTTACTTGTAGAACATGGTAGTTTTATTTCTGAAAATTTTGAATTAATACCAGGATTATTTTCCAAAAAATCAGGAATTGTTAATATTACCCAACGAAATAATCGTGTTTATGAACTTTCAATAAAATCAGGGTTAGTTTACCAAGGAAAACAATTTAAAAATTTTGCTAATAAGATTTTTTATCCAGGTGAAATTATCTTTGAAAATATAAAAATTACTCATCCATCGCTTTGTCAACATATTGTAGGAAAATCTACAGATCAATTATTAATTCGTCCTTTAGATATTTATGAAATTCCGCGTGTTAAATCTATTAAACATATCTTTGGAAAAAATTCAAAAATTGAATCTGTTCTTAAAATGAGAAATAGTACTCAGTATTTATTTAAATCAAATCAAAAAATAAAAAGTGCAAAAAATATTAATTTAGTTACAAATATCTTCGATTTAAATTTACAAAATTTATTACAAAATAAAACTGATATTTGTGTAGATTTTGATCAGAAAAAAAATGAAATCTGTTTTTCAATTTCTGAAAAATTATCATTAACAAATTATATACCAGCTCATTTAAAATACACCAATATAGAATCATGTATTCTAATTGAACCTAATCAGTTTGTTGATTCTTATACTACGTTAGGTTATTTTGAAAGTATTACTGAAAAATCATTAGAAATTGTAAAATTAAAGTCAAAATATAAAGATAATAAACAAATTTTATTAATTTCAAATGATGACTGTTTGACCATTGATAAGAAAAATATTAAAAATAAGTCTGTTAATGATTTAGTTATTAATAATGTTAAGGTTAATCAAGTTGGTAAAGTTTTAATTGATAATGGAAAATTTTTAACTTTACAAAAAGGTCGTCCTTATTTTTTCCCAAATTGTCAAGCTGATAATTCAACAGACAGTATAAATTTAAGTTACAAAATTATATCTGCAACTCATTTACCATTTTCTAATATTTTTAATACAAAAAAATCAGTTTTTCTAAATTATTATGATGTAACAAAAAAACTGTTAAATAAAAAGTTGAATTTTGATACCCAACATCAATTTTATCAAGGTTCAAAAATTGAATTGTCAAAAATGTTTATCAAAAAGAATGGTAAATTATACAGTTCACCAATTCCTATTTTTGTACAAAATTTTGGAATTTCTTCTAGTGGTCCAATTAACTCAAAATTTTTAAATACTTCAAAACTTCAGACATCGCGTTCAAGTAAAAAACGTCGTATGCAATATTCATTATTTATGAAAAATTCTGAATTGATAACAAATGACTTGAAAAAAAAAAGAAACTCTAGATCCAATTTAATACGAGTTCAATTTTTTGGATATCCGTTTTCAAAATCAATTGGAATCCATTCTATTACTGAAGATTATTTCGAGCAAGAAGTTAATAGCGTGTTCTGTAAAAATGGTGAATTTGTTGGTGACGGACAAACTATAGGTTTATTAAATTTTGAAAAAGAAATTACTGGAGATATTGTTCAAGGTTTACCTCGTATCGAAGAATTGTTAGAAGCGCGAAAAAAGAAACAAATTAGTAAAAATATTTCTACAAATCAAAAAAAAGGATTACTTATTCGAAAAACAAGCCTTGACGCAAGTTTTGAATTTCGAAAACTTGGAACAACAATTAAAGAAACAGAAAAAATTAACCCACACAGTTTACTAAAAGTTTATTTTAATTACTATGGTTTAATTAAAAATTTTTTCTGTGATAAGAGACGTATGGCTACTTCTTATCGTTTAACGAATAATTATGAAGCAAGTTATCGAAGTTTTAAAAAAGTACAATCACTCATTTTAAATTCTGTTCAATCAGTATATGAATCGCAAGGTGTTACAATTGCCGATAAGCATTTAGAAGTAATTATTAAACAAATGACAACAAAAGTTTTAATTACTCATGAAGGTGATACCCCATTATTACCACGTGAAGTTATTGACTTATATCATATTCAATACATTAATGAAATTATTCAGGTTCGTCATAAACAACCGGCCTTTTATGTACCGTTATTACTTGGAATTACTAAAGCTGCTTTAAATAATCCTAGTTTTATTTCAGCTGCAAGTTTTCAAGAAACTACTCGTGTTTTAACCAAAGCAGCTATTGAAGGTCGCGTAGATTGGTTACGTGGATTAAAAGAGAATATTATTATTGGTCATTTAATTCCAGCTGGAACAGGTTCACAAAATTATTCTAATTGTTTCAGTAATAAGCCAGCTTCAGTCTCAAAAATTGAAACTACAATTCCGTTAACAAATAAAATTTAATCTAAAAAACTAGACGGTTTTATTTAATCTTTGGTAATATTAAAGTAGGATAATGTTCATTTAAAATTTAAGGAGTTAAAAAATTTTATGGCTGATATTACTTTAGCCCAATTACTAGAAGCTGGTGTTCATTTTGGTCACAAAGCTTATCGCTGGAATCCTAAAATGTTTCCATACATTTATACAGAACGAAATAATATTCATATTTTAGATCTAGTACAATCAGCTCAGCTTTTAAAAGAAGCGAATTCTTATATTCAATCAGCTGCAGAAAAAGATAAAACTTTTTTATTTGTTGGTACAAAACGACAAGCAAGTGCTTTAGTTGCTCAAGAAGCTAAACGTTGTAATTCATATTACGTAAATCATCGTTGGTTAGGTGGTATGCTTACTAATTGGGTTACATTGAAAAGTCGTATTGAGCGTTTAAAAACGCTTGAAAAAGAAGAAGCAGATCAGGTCTTTGATTTATTACCAAAAAAAGAAGCTTCAATACGTCGTAAAGAATTAGAAAAACTGCGTAAACATTTAAATGGTATTAAAGATATGGGTAAATTACCTGATGTTGCGATTATTATTGATCAAAAACGTGAAATGACAGCTATTCGAGAATGCCGTAAATTAGGTATTCCAGTTATTTCAATTTTAGATACAAATTGTGACCCCGATTTAGTTGATATCCCGATTCCAGGTAATGATGATGCAGTTCGATCAATTAAACTAATTTTAAAATCATTAACTGATAGTATCAATATAGGTCAATCTCGCGCAAACTAACGATTTATACTAATTTTCCTACGTATTTTTACTTGGGCGAAAAATAAAGCGAAGATGAAGATCCTCACGTTTAATGTTACCAGTACAAAGTTAAAAAAAGAAAAATATTTGTTATTTTTCTTTTTTTAATAATTACTAGAGACGGTTTACAACATTATGATTTACGAGCATTATATATTGATATAACAAATACTGTAGCTGATATTTATACAAACTTTAAAGAAACGGTTGTATCTCCTTTTTGCCATTTTAAAAGACAAAGATATATTAATACATAAATGACACTTGAATTTAAAAATAAGTTTTTCTAAATCTATATTTTTTTAATTAAAAAAAATTATAACACGTAAAAATTTATAAATAGTTTATTTATATAATATTAGATTTTTGTTCAGGTGATGCTAAAATCAGTTTATTAGATGACAATATAATAATAACTTATTAAAAACTCGCGGAGTAGAGCAGTCTGGTAGCTCGTTGGGCTCATAACCCGAAGGTCAATGGTTCAAATCCATTCTCCGCTAGAAAGTTTTATAAATTAACGTAAAAAAATTTATTTTTTTATTAAAATTATATAGTGAACGTTAAATATTAATAAGGTTTTACGTATGACATTAAATTTGCAAACACCGTTTCCTACATTTGGGGGGAGCACCGGTGGCTGGCTACGTGCAGCTGAAGTTGAAGAAAAATATGCTATTACTTGGACTAGTAAGAAAGAACAAATCTTTGAAATGCCTACAGGTGGAGCCGCTATTATGCGTAACGGTGACAACTTATTGTACTTAGCAAGAAAAGAACAATGTTTAGCTCTGGGAACGCAATTACTAACTTTCAAAATTAAGGATTATAAAATTTATCGAATCTTCCCAAGTGGTGAAGTTCAGTATTTACATCCGAAAGACGGTGTTTTTCCAGAGAAAGTTAATCCAGGTAGAATCTCTGTAAATAGTCGTGAGTTTTCTATTGGAAAAAACCCAAATCCTGCTTCAATTAAATTTAGTGGAACTACTACTTACGAAAGTTAATTTATATTTAAGATTAGTTGCAATACTAATCTTTTGGCGAGATGGCAGAGTTGGTCGATTGCGTCTGATTTGAAATCAGATGAATCTTTACGGATTCCGTGGGTTCGAATCCCACTCTCGCCTTAATAAATTTTATCTATCCCAAAACTGTGCTTAACTGTGTTCTATTTTTATATAACTATTTCCTATGGGTAAGGTTTACGATTGGTTTGAAGAAAGATTAGAAGTGCAAGCAATTGCAGATGATATTTCAAGTAAGTATGTACCGCCACATGTGAATATTTTTTACTGCTTTGGTGGTATTGTTTTCACTTGTTTCTTAGTACAAGTAGCAACAGGTTTTGCTATGACTTTCTACTACCGTCCAAGTGTAGTGGATGCATTTGCATCAGTTGAGTATATTATGACAAGTGTTAATTTTGGTTGGCTTATTCGTTCTATTCATCGTTGGTCAGCTAGTATGATGGTAATGATGATGGTTCTACATGTTTTCCGAGTATATTTAACAGGTGGATTTAAGAAGCCAAGAGAACTTACATGGGTAACAGGTGTTATTTTAGCAGTAGTAACAGTATCGTTTGGTGTAACAGGTTATTCTTTACCATGGGATCAAGTAGGCTTCTGGGCTTGTAAAATTGTAACAGGTGTTCCTGCAGCTGTTCCTGTAGTAGGTCCTCCGTTAGTATTAGTTTTACGTGGTGGTGAGAGTGTAGGTCAAAGTACATTAACACGTTTCTATAGTGCACATACTTTTGTATTACCTTTAGCAGCTGCTGTACTTATGTTAACACATTTCTTAATGATTCGTAAACAAGGTATTTCAGGACCTCTTTAATTCCATTTAACCTGAAAAGTAAAATTAATATTAATATTTTGAGAAGGAATAATTATGTCAGTAATTAAAAAGCCAGATTTAACAGATCCAAAATTACGAGCAAAACTTGCTAAAGGTATGGGTCATAACTATTACGGTGAGCCAGCATGGCCAAATGATTTATTATATGTTTTCCCAGTTTGTATCTTAGGTACATTTGCATGTTGTATTGGTTTAGGTGTTATGGCACCTACTCAACTAGGTGAACCTGCTGATCCATTCAACACACCATTAGAAATTTTACCTGAATGGTACTTTTTCCCTACGTTTAATTTATTACGTGTTTTACCTAATAAATTATTAGGAGTATTAGCAATGGCTGCTGTACCTGCTGGATTAATTACAGTTCCATTTATTGAAAATGTAAATAAATTCCAAAATCCATTCCGTCGTCCTATTGCAAGTTTAGTATTCATTACTGGATTTATTTTTGCTGTTTGGTTTGGTATTGGAGCATGTTTACCAATTGATAAAGCAGTATCATTAGGATTCTGGTAAAATTTTAAAATCTAAAAGTTTATATAAAAGTTTCACTATAGTTATAGTGAAACTTTTATATTTTCTCATTATTGATAAGATATCGACCCCTTCAAACACAAACATTATTTAAAAATTCCCATACTGCCAATACGTCCATTTCTTCTACTCAACAAAGTTGGGTCACTGTAAATTATGAAACTGATACCCATTCTAATCACTTAAAACAAAAAAAATTAGTAATTTATTCATATTGTCTTTCATATAATTTAATTAAAGAAGTTATTGCGAAGTTAGAAGTTGATATTTTATTAACAAAAGAAATAAAAAAAGCAAGTGTAATCATAGGTTTAAAAAAACATTTACAACAAAATCGGAAGTTACAAAAAATAGCAAAACAACGAAATATACCAATTTATGGAATAAATCGAAGTAGTATTTATCAAATTGCAAAATTAATTCAATTTATTATGTTATAAAATTTTTTTATGCTATAATACTATGTGTGATTTGTTTTTTATTCACTCATTAAAGGAGATTAGATATGTCTGATGATTTAATTTTAGCTAAATTAAAAGAAATTATTTCTAACCAATTAGGTATCGAGGAAGTGAAAGTTGTACCAACAGCAGATTTTACAAAAGAGTTAGGTGCAGATTCATTAGATGTTGTTGAATTAGTAATGGCATTTGAAGAACAATTTGAAATTGAAATTGATGATGAACAAGCTGGAGAATTATCTACAGTTCAAGATGCTTTAGATTACATTAAGGCAAATCAACCAAGTTAACAAAATCGTATTCATTATTTATAACTTATTAAAAATTTAATAAGTTATGAAATTCCAAATAAAATATATAAGTCGTTAATTTATATAAATAATATAAAAATGGGTACTGTTTTCAACACTATAAAAAAAATTTTACATGAACAGTATAGTATTCAGTTTGATCAAATTCAACCAGAAACAAAATTTGAGTTAGAATTAGGTACTGATTCTCGTGAATTTTTCGAACTAATTAC
>Ga0233444_10000270_pt1 | contig 72480 bp, 61 predicted proteins | sample SI_124_October20_6_FD_182792 | JGI IMG/M metagenome (GOLD analysis project Ga0233444, IMG submission 182792) | Seawater microbial communities from Saanich Inlet, British Columbia, Canada - SI_124_October2016_10_MG | ecosystem: Environmental > Aquatic > Marine > Inlet | place: Canada: British... | reverse complement strand
ACTGGTAGTTATATTTTCCATTATTTTACCGTTCTTGACCAAAAGTATTTAAATGTTTATAAAATACAAATTAGTTATTTTTATTATTTAATAATTACAGTCTCTAGTATACTGGATTCTACAATTGTATGGTGTGAATTAGACAGCGATTTCTTCTTCAGATTAGTCATCATTATTCTTATTTTTAAGATTCCTTGCCATCTTTTCATTAAAGGCTACTTTCATTGTATTGTCATCATATTCCTTTAGTGTTTTCTTACCATTCTCTCAGTATCACCCTTCATTCTAGCTACAACGTGAAGAGAAAATTTAAAGTGATTGAGCATACGCATAGCAAATGAATGTCTAAATCTATTTGGAGATATTGTCTCATCTTCATCATAGCCAATTTGAGATGGTAATCTATCGCTTAGATAGTTGTAAAAATTCATATAGGTACTTTGATCAGCAGCACGATCGATAAGTACATTATTTTCCACAAATGGTTCCAAAGGTAATGATCCCATTTCTATAATTAATTAATTCAACTTTTGAGTAACTGGGATTGTATACTTTTCCTCTGTCTTTACTCTGCGGCCAGCTAACACTAGACCAGTAATAGATCTTTGAATTTGGAAGAAATCTCCCTTTCCAAGCTTAACCCATGACAATCCTGAATAAGCTAATATTAAGCTTAACAACCTTTTGTTTGTCATCTCTAACTATTCTTTTCTTATAAGTTGGTTTGTTTAGATATGTATTCCTTTTTCTAAAATCTATTTCATTCGTGACAAGACCATCAAGTAATTAGTATTTCAATTTTTTCTATCCATTTACAATTTAATTTTCTTTCTAAGGCTTGCTATCACTCCTAATGTCTCTTTTTGGGTTTCCTTACACTCCTAAATTGCTTCACAATTATTCCATCCATATCATTATTATTCTCTATTGAGAACATCTCATATAATGCCTACAATCTCGAGATGTAACCACTGGCAGTTGAATCTTTTATGACATCATCATACCTTTTCTAGAAGTTTTAGATCCTATTTTTTTATCCAACATCCATATATAAAATGTTTTTATAATCTTGTTTTTTATTTTATGAGAATGATTTCGATGCACAACGAAATAAAAAGATGTGCTGCTTTCATCCATTTTTCAAACAAATTAAGTGCAGATCTATACCCCTTCATATTACCTCTATTTACTTCATCTTTTTTCTCTAATAATTTCTCATCAAGTACTTCTAAAACAGGCTTTGGAATATCATCATCCTCAACTCCATTATACGCAGCTTTTATATGATTAGCGCTCTTGCAAAAGCGAGTATCATAAGATTGAATTTCTCCCCTAATAGGGAGTAACTCGTGGATATCATCATTGAAGTTTATTTTTCAAACATTCCACTTTTCCAATCCTTTTCAGGGTTTTCACATTTTATGCCAATTGACATTTTTGCTACTGTTCCCTTGAAGGCAATTTGGCATAAACGTCTTTCTTTTTTACCTCTATTTTTAGAGTTTTTTTTTAGCAATAAGTGACACTTATTTTTGTTTCAAGTTTAGTTTTCATTTTTATTAGGTTTAAATTGAACAAAAAGTTGGTTACCAAAACACCAAATAAGTACTAAAATCGAAGTATTTTATTACTAAAAAAAGTGCTAGAGTAAGTAATAAAGCATTTATTAAGTTCTAAATTAAAACAAATTGATAATAAAGTACTATTTTATTACTTATCATTGTAAATAAATAGGTCAGATTGAATTTAAATTTTTTTATAGCCAACAAAATAACTCATCACGCGGAGGGTACTTTTTCTCAGATCATTCATAGAGTGGCCATCACTTCAATCGCTGTAGGGGTGCTTTCGTTACTGCTTTCTTTTATGATCCTTGGGGGGTTTCATAAAGCCATTTCAGAGAAAATTTATAGTTTTGGAGGGCAATTATTAATTACTAAATATACCCATTCTAACTCTTTTGAAAACTCTTCTTTTTTAATGACTGACACCTTGTTAAAGGTTTTAGAAACAGAGGATTATGTCAATAATTTTCAATCTTTTGCCTTTAAAGCAGGATTATTAAAAACTGAAGAGGAAGTTCAAGGAGTTGTTTTTAAAGGGGTTGATCACCAATTTGATACGGCTTTTTTTAGTGCAAATATGGTGCGAGGTAGATTTCCCATTTTTCAGGCAGATGGTTATACAGTTGAAGTCTTGCTAAGTACAAAAATAGCAAGTATTTTAATGTTGGATCTTGAGGATGAAGTGCTTGTTTATTTTGTTCAAAATCCTCCTAGATATAGAAAATTACTTGTGACAGGCATATATGAGACGGGCTTGGAAGATTTCGATGACAAATTCATTATTGGAGATTTAAATTTAGTCAGACGGCTCAATGATTGGGAGTCCAATCAAGTAGGTGGCGTAGAAGTGTTTATTGACCCTAATAAGGAAGTCAGTGAGGCGCAGTCAATCCTCTTTGATCAGATTGCCGCTGACTTGTATGTAGAGAGCATTGAACAGAAATATTTACAGCTATTTGATTGGTTGGCACTGCTGCACAGAAATGTTTATATTTTTTTAACCTTGATTTTATTGGTCGCTAGTTTTAGTATGGTTTCGATCTTATTGATATTGATCATGGAGCGGACCAATATGATAGGGATACTTAAGAGCTTGGGGGCTACCAATCAGATGATTCGAAAAATATTTATTGTCTCTGGAACTCAGTTACTTACCAAAGGACTATTTTGGGGAAATTCTATAGGCCTTGGCTTGGCATTGATGCAGTACTATTTTAAAATCATTCCTTTGGATCAAGAAAACTATTACATGGATTTTGTCCCAATTTATTTTGACTTGCGGGCGATCATCGGTGTTAATTTACTTACCTGCTTGTTGATAGTTTTGAGTTTTTTCATTCCAATTAGTATTATCAACCTTATTCAGCCCGTCCAAACGGTCAGATTTGATTGACAAATAGAGCGGCTCATACTTTTTAAATAAGCTACAAATTTTCATTTCTAACACCCCAAATATGGCTTCTTTGAATATACCTGAACTCATTTTAGAAGTTCCTTTTCTTCTATCAGTAAAAATGACATCAACTTCTTTTATCTTAAATCCATATTTCCAGGCATGAAATTTCATTTCTATTTGAAAAGCATAACCTAGAAATTGTAGGGCATCCAAATCGATAGTCTGGAGGACTGATTTGTGATAGCACTTAAAGCCTGCGGTAGTATCGAAAATAGGAAGACCTGTGATTGATCGAACATATATAGATGCACAATAAGACATAATGACACGTCCTATTGGCCAATTAACCACATTAACTCCTTTGACATAACGAGAGCCAATGGCCATGTCATAGCCTTCTGTATTACAGGCGACATAGAGTCGAATGAGGTCATCAGGATTGTGTGAGAAGTCGGCATCCATCTCATAGATATAATTATAATTATTTTTCAGTCCAAATTTAAAACCAGCTATATAAGCTGTACCCAGACCCATTTTCTTTGGTCTTTGTATTAAGTGCAAGGTTTCTGGATATATTTCCTGTTTTGTCTTAACTATTTGGGCCGTTCCATCCGATGAATTGTCATCAACGATGAGTATTTCAAAGGGTAGTGCTAGACTAAAGATCGCTTCAATGAGATCTGAAATATTTTCACTTTCTTGATAAGTAGGTATAATTATTAAATTTTGATTTATCATTAATTTTTATGACTTGGACTAATTAATATTAAGAAATATAAATATTCTTTTGTTTATTTTGTTAATATGAAGGCATTTTTTTTGGATAGGGACGGAATTATTAATGAAGAGCGAGGAACTTACACTTATGAGCTTCAAGATTTCATCATTTTACCTCATGTCTTAGAGGTACTCATAAGTTTAAAGGATTTGGGTTTCAAACTCATTATCATCACCAATCAAGCAGGAATTTCAAGGGGTTTGTATACCAAAAAGCAAATGAATGTATGTCATGACTTTTTACAAATTAAGTCTCAAAACATCATTGACGATTTTTATTACGCCCCTTTACACCCAGAAATATCTGAGTCCTTGAGTAGAAAGCCGGATTCACTTATGTTTGAGCGAGCGATTGCCAAACACGATATCGTGGTAAGTGAGAGTTATATGATTGGGGATAAAGAAAGGGATTTAATCCCTGCAAGAAAGCTTGGCATTGCCACGATTATTTTAGGCAATAGAGTCATTTCTAAATATGCTGATTACAGTATAAAAGACATTTCTCAATTATTAAAATCCATAGGCGTTTAGGTGTAGCCTAATATTTTGAGCATATCCTCATTTTTTTGTTCATCTGCGAATAGTTTAGAAACGACGTTGCCTTCCAGGTCTTTATTGATAATGACATGCTTAGGGGCAGGAATGAGACAATGCTGAATACCCCCATAACCACCTAATGCTTCTTGGTAAGCACCGGTATTAAAAAAGCCAAAATATAATGTTTCTGCTCTATTGTATTTGGGTAAAAAGACTTCAGCAATGTGGGCTTCAGAATCATAATAATCCAAACTGTCACAGGTGAGCCCTCCGATGTTCACCCTATGATACATATTATTCCATAGGTTTAGCGGAAGGAGAATATATTTCTGATTAACTCCCCAAACATCTGGCATGTGTGTAATAAAGGAGCCGTCCATCATATACCAAAGTTCCTTATCATTTTGGAGTTTTTGGTCGAGTACAGAATAGATGGTAGCCCCACTTTCACCTACCGTATAATTTCCAAATTCAGTAATAATATGAGGTGTCGGGGTATGATTTTTTGCACAAATCCATTTGATATTTTCTATAATTTGATCGGCCATATAGCTGTAATCAAATTCAAAATTCAATTTATTTTTTACAGGAAAACCACCTCCTATATCAATAGTGTCCAAAGAGGGACAAATCTTCTTAAGCTCGCAATACATATGAATGAACCGACTTAATTCACTCCAATAATAGGCGCTATCTTTGATGCCCGTGTTGATGAAGAAATGGAGTAACTTAAGTTCTATCTTCGCATTTCCTTGAATTCTCTCTTTGTAATAATCGATGATGTCTCGGTACCTAAATCCCAATCTAGAGGTATAAAATGAAAAATTAGGTTCCTCATTTGAGGCGACTCTTATACCAATTTTAAACTTTTTGTTAATTTTTTCAGTATACTGTTTAAGTTCATTTTGATTATCTAAAACCGGTATGCACTGAGTAAAACCGGCATTGATTAAGCCAATAATATTTTCAACATATTTAGGCCTTTTAAAACCATTACAAACGATAAGAAGCTGTTTATTTATTAATTTCTTGTCATACAAATGATGAATAATAGAAATATCGAAGGCCGATGAAGTTTCTATGTGGGCACCATTAGATATTACTTCTTCTAAAACAAATTGGAAATGAGAGGATTTGGTACAATAACAATATGTATAATTCCCTGCATAATTATGCTTGGCCATGGCTCCATTAAAGATGTCCTCAGCATATCTTATGTTTTGACCAATTTTCGGGATGTATGAGAGCTTTAGAGGAGTTCCATACTTTTCAACGATTCCCATAAGATTTACCTCATGGAAATAGAGTTTATTATCTTTTACTTCAAATTCTGAGGAAGGAAATTCAAAACTTTGATCGATTAAATCAGCGTAATTTTTCACCGTAGTTTATTCAAAATGTTTGCATATTTAATAAAAATAATTGATATATGTGTCATCTCTAATTGATGAAATGAACTAATTAATCCCAAATGACTTTCTTTTTGTAAGTATCATCTGATTAGATTTGAGTTTGGTAAGCAGATATGATAACATTAGAAGTTTTTGATGAATGTTCTCCTCTTTTAGAGGTGATTTTGGGATCGCCCGAGAGTTTTGGAGGGATACCCAAAAAAGATAATATCTATGATCCAAAAACATTACTCAATGTAAAAAATGGTACGTATCCTTTGGAGGAAGCCATAAAGAAAGAATTAGACGCTTTTCATCATGTCTTAATGGATTACGATGTGAAGGTATATCGTCCAAAAGTATATAAGTCCGTTAATCAAATATTTGCTCGAGATATCGGAATGGTTATTGGGGATCAGTTTTTATTGCCACAAATCCTAGATAAACGTTCAGAAGAACAGAAAGGTATCCATTTCATTATAGATCAAATAGATTCAAACAAACTACTTAAATCGGGGGGAAGCGCAAGAATAGAAGGTGGAGACGTAATGCCTTACAGGGATTATTTGTTTGTGGGTTATTCAAAAAAAGAAGACTTTGATAACTACATAGTGAGCAGAACCAATGAAGCAGGAGTTGATTTTTTAATTGAACATTTTAAATCATGGAAGGTTAAACCATTTGAACTAAAAAAATCAGATAACAATCCTTATGACAATGCGCTTCACTTGGATTGTTGTTTTCAACCTGTAGGTAAAAATAAAGCTATCATTCATAAAGCAGGATTTAAAAATCAAATTGACGCCGAATGGATCATTAATTTTTTTAAGCCCGATAATATTATAGAGATTAATCAAGAAGAAATGTATGATATGAACTCCAATGTATTTAGTATCTCTCCACAGGTAATTGTGAGTGAATTAAAATTTGAGAGATTGAATCAACAATTAAGAGATTGGAATTTTATTGTTGAGGAAATTCCTTTTTCGGAAACGGCTAAGATGGAGGGCTTATTAAGATGCGCTACATTGCCCTTGAGAAGAAGCTATGCCTGATCAGATTACTCAGCAGCTCATGATGATCCGTCCGGTGGCTTTCTTTAAAAATAAGGAGACCTCTATAAATAATTATTTTCAGGTTGATACCGAATTGACGGCCGCATTGATTCAAACAAATGTTCTCCAAGAGTTTGATGATTTTGTTCAAAAATTACGTGAAGCCTCCATTGAAGTTCGTGTTTTTGAGGATACCCAAGACCCTTCGACACCTGATAGTATCTTTCCTAATAATTGGGTTTCTTTTCATCAAAATGGATCAGTGATATTATACCCTATGTTTGCCCATAGTAGGAGGCTAGAAAGAAGATCTGATATCATTGATGCGCTGGGCAATGATTTCAAAATCACAGAGGTATTTGAAGATTTATTATCTCTTGAATCGCAACATAAATTCCTCGAAGGAACCGGAAGTTTGGTATTAGATCGGGTAAACCAAATCGCCTATGCTTCTTATTCTGATAGAACGGAGCACGAGGTTATCCTTGCTTTTGAAAAATTAACCGCTTATTCAGTTATTAGTTTTAACGCTTATCAAAATGTGGATGGCCAAAGACTACCAATCTATCATACCAACGTGATGATGTCGATAGGGGATCGTTTTGTCTTGATTTGTGCAGAGGCCATTGATGATCTGATCGAACGCGAACGAGTGCTAGCCTCATTTATAAATCAGTCCAAAGAAATTATACTGATTTCTGAGGAACAATTAAATAATTTTGCTGGAAACATGCTTCAGGTAAAAAATAAAAAAAATGCATGTTTTTTAGTTATGTCAACGCGTGCTTTTCAATCTTTGAATGATCAGCAAAAGCAACAACTTGAAAAATATGGAACCCTATTGCACAGTAATTTAACCACTATTGAGCTGCTTGGCGGTGGCAGTGCCCGGTGTATGATGGCTGAAATTTTCTTACCTACAAAAGAATCATGAAATTAGAAGAGGATATAAAGAGACATATAAAAGACGCATTTAAGTCGATTTTTGAAGTAGAGCTAGATTCAGCACAACTATTTTTGCAACCTACTCGGAAAGAATTTGAGGGCACCCATACCTTTGTTGTTTTTCCCTTTTTAAAAATAAGTAAAAAGTCTCCCGAAGCTACAGCGGTTTCGATTGGTGATTTTTTGAAATCTCGTAGTGGCATGATTGAGGATTACAATGTCGTCAAAGGATTTTTGAATTTAGAAATTGGTACAGCTGTTTGGATCTCCTGCCTTGATGATATGCTAAAAAATAAACATTGGGGACAACTGGATTCCAATGGTAAGAAAGTGATGGTTGAATTTTCTTCACCAAATACCAATAAACCCTTGCATCTAGGCCACTTGAGAAATAATTTTCTCGGAGATGCGATATCGAGGATTATTGAAGCTGCAGGATATCAAGTAAAAAGAACAAATCTGGTCAACGATCGCGGTATTCACATTTGCAAATCTATGCTTGCATATCAAAGATGGGGTAAGGGAGAGACCCCAGAGACGATTCAACTTAAAGGAGATCATTTAGCCGGAAAATATTATGTACTCTTTGATAAATATTATAAAGAGGAAATAGCGACTTTGGTCGGGCAAGGAGTTTCTGAAGAGGAGGCTAAAAAAAAGGCTCCGATTTTGGTTGAAGCGCAAGAGATGCTTCAAAAATGGGAGCAAAAAGAGACTGAAGTTATGAACCTGTGGAATAACATGAATGCTTGGGTTTATGCAGGCTTTGAGACGACTTACCAAACCATGGGTATTGAGTTTGATGCTATTTATAAAGAGTCAGAAACCTACCTTTTAGGCAAAGACATCATTGAGGAAGGGCTTAAGAAGCAGATTTTCTATCAGCGCGAAGATGGATCGGTGTGGATAGATCTTAAGGAGGAAGGACTTGACGAGAAGCTGGTAATGAGGTCAGATGGTACTTCGGTATACATTACACAAGACATCGGGACCTGTGATTTTAAGTATGAGGACTTTCCCATGGATCAATCTGTATATGTTGTCGGAAACGAGCAGGACTATCATTTTAATGTTCTTTTTGCCATTATGAAAAAAATGGGTCGGCCGTATGGAGAAGGGTTGTACCATCTATCTTATGGTATGGTAGATCTCCCTGGTGGCAAGATGAAGTCAAGAGAAGGAACTGTTGTAGATGCGGACGAATTGATGGATGAGATGTTTACAACAGCGGCTAAACATACACTTGAGTTAGGAAAAATTGAAGAACTCACAGAGAATGAATCGGAAAATTTATTTAGAATGGTAGGATTGGGAGCACTGAAATTTTTTTTACTGAAGGTAGACCCTAAAAAAAGGATGTTGTTCGATCCTAAGGAATCTATTGAATTCCAAGGTCATACGGGTCCATTTGTTCAGTATACTCATGCACGTATTGCAGCTATACTGAGAAGGGCTTCTGCTGATGGTATCAACGAAGCATTGTCACCGATCCAGAAAATGCATCCTAGAGAACAAATACTTCTAGCTCAATTAGTGAGGTTTGAAGAGGTTATTGTACAGGCCGCACGAGATTACTCACCGGCCTTTTTGGCACAATATGTGTATGATTTGGCCAAGGACTATAATGGCTTTTATCAGGAGCTTTCTATATTTAATGAGCCTAATGATCCTCTCGTGACTTTCAGAATAAGCCTTTCAAGATTGACGGCAAAGGTCATTCGTCGTTCGATGAATTTATTGGGAATAGAGGTACCTAATCGTATGTGATGACAGAGATTAATACATGGATAAAAGCCTTTCGTTTGCGTACCTTTCCGCTGGCTTTTTCATCGATACTCATGGCTGCTTTTTTGGCCTATTATTCTGGACATTTTCAAGTATTAATTCTTGTTTTAAGTTTATTTACTACTTTATTCCTTCAAGTATTATCCAATTTAGCTAATGATTATGGAGATGCTCTTTCAGGGGTAGATGGTCCGGATAGAGGAGGCCCCCAAAGGTCAGTACAATGTGGGGCCATTACACGTGAGGAGATGAAAATAGCGATCATTCTTTGCACATGTTTTGCCTTTATTTCAGGGTGTATCTTGATTGTTTATGTTTTTAAGGATCAGTGGCTGCATCTGCTCCTTTTTCTAAATTTAGGTCTTGGTGCAATAGCAGCAGCCATTAAATACACCATGGGTTCAAATCCTTATGGATATTCTGGTTTTGGTGATATATTTGTTTTCATCTTTTTTGGATTGGTAGGCGTTTTTGGAGGATATTATTTATTTAATCAAGAACTAGAAATTATATTTTTGTTACCAGCCATAAGTTGTGGTTTACTGTCTGTGGGTGTCCTAAATGTAAACAATATTAGAGATATTTCGAGTGATCGAAAAGCAGGAAAGCGGTCTATTCCTGTCATGATAGGAAAAGAAAAGGCTATCATTTATCATGGATTTTTGATTTTAGGTAGCTTTACAAGCGCGTTCTTGTTTGTGAGTATTTTAATGCCGAGCTTTTTTGGATATACTTTTTTAGCGTTGATCCCTGTTTTTTTTTATCATTTTAAAGCTGTCCAGACAAAAGAAAATAGCAGTCTAGATGCAGAGTTAAAAAGGTTAGCTTTTGCAACCCTAATTTTTGTATTACTTTTGGGATTTGGAATAAATTACTAACATTTATACTTTTTTGCTTATATGATAATTAATAAGCGCCTTTTTGCTTAAATTGATCATTAATCACTTTTATCACTACCAAATGAAAAAAATACTTGTTCCTTTCGATTTTACTTTGCCATCTGATAACGCACTTGATTTTGCTACACAACTTGCAGAAAGGCATGCTTCAGCTGAAATTGTATTGTTTCATGTGATTGAACATCCTTCCGAGAGTAGATTAAAAATCATGGGAGCCTCAAGTATAGATCCTTTGGAAAACTTATATATGAATAAACTTATTCAACAAACTGAGTTGAAGTTAAGGTCAGTCGTAACCAATGTGATGTCAAAAGTGACAGTTAGTTTCAAAATAGTGATAGGAAATCCTTATGTTTCTTTGGCCACCGAGGTCGCCAATCAAGATGTAAATTTAGTCATTATGGGGACCTCGAGCTTGGATGACTTAGAGAATTTATTTTTGAGTTCCAATGCAGAAAAGGTGGTTCGTAACGCACAATGTCCTGTAATTACTATTAAGAATAAAATTCATGTTGAAAAAATTAAAAATATCGTATTCGCGTCAAATTTTGAGGAAGTGAATCCACGACTAGTTGAAAGAGTCAGTTTTGTGCAAGATTTGATGCAAGCCAAATTGCGTATCGTAAAAATCAATACACCTGCGAGTTTTACAAATACGCGTCATGATATCAAACAAATGTCAGCATTTGTTGAAACTAATATCATCAGTAATTACACCATTGATATTCATAATTTCAATAATGAAGAAGATGGTATCGTTGATTTCGCTGACTTTATAGAAGCTGATATGATCATGTTAGGCACCCACCAAAGAAAAGGGATGAGTCATTTTTTCAACCGAAGTGTTGCTGAAGATGTGGTAAATAATTCCAAGTGTCCCGTCATTACCGTGCAGTTGGATGAATAATAATTCATTGTTTTTATATTTTTCTTCTCAAATTTAAAACTGACTTTCGTTTAAATAGTTAGTAATGCAATAACTAATTTTTTTATTAGAGATTTGCACACTAATATCCTTTGTTATCCATGTCACAACCTAAACTAAAAATTGCCATTCAAAAGTCCGGAAGATTGAGTGAAGATTCGCTTGCTTTGTTTAAAGAAAGTGGTATTAAATTTAGTAATGGACAGAGAAAGCTAAGAACATTGGCCTCAAATTTTCCCATAGAGTTTTTATTTCTTCGAAATAGTGACATCCCGGGCTATGTGGCTGATGGTATCGCGGATTTGGGTATCGTTGGTCGTAATATATTCTTGGAAGAAAAAAAGCAAATTATTGAGATCAAAGCACTGGGCTTTTCAAAATGTCGGATGTCCTTGGCCGTACCCAGAGAAGCCGAATACCGTGGGTTAGACTATTTTAAAGGTCAATGCATTGCCACCTCATATCCGATTATTCTGAAAAATTTTTTAGATAAACGAAATATATCAGCTGATGTACATAAAATCAGTGGTTCTGTGGAAATAGCTCCAGGAATTGGTCTTTCGTCAGGAATTTTTGATATTGTAAGTACTGGAAGCACCTTGATCAGCAATGGGCTGAAGGAAGTTGAAACGGTACTTCATTCAGAGGCTATACTAGTTGGGAAAAAGGATCTAGATCAAGAAAAAAATAAATTGATTGAGCAGTTATTGTTTAGAATTGAGGCAGTTTTAGCCGGTAAAAATAATAAATATGTTTTGATGAATGCACCTAATGAAAATTTAAAAGATATATTGGCTTTAATCCCAGGTATGAGAAGCCCAACCGTGTTGCCGTTAGCAGCTGAAGGTTGGAGTAGTATACATTCTGTACTTAATGAAGACGATTTTTGGAACAGTATTGAAAAGTTGAGACAGGCTGGAGCAGAAGGAGTATTAGTGGTTCCCATAGAAAAAATGATTCGCTGATGAATATCTATAATTATGTCAATCAAAGTCAATTACGGGAGGTTTTAAAAAGGCCTGTGATGGATACAAATAAGATCGAAAAAATCGTGCAACCTATCCTAGAGAAGGTAAGAAGAGGTGGGGATAGAGCTTTAAAAAAATTGGTACTCGAGTATGATCACGTTGATTTAGATGAATTATGGATCTCCGAAGACGAACTAAAGGATGCTGAAAATCACGTCAATGCAAATCTTAAAATTGCGATTGAGGCCGCTAAAAAAAATATTTGGAAATTCCATGAAGCACAACAGCAGTCACCACTGAAGGTGGAGACTATGCCCGGAGTTATATGCAAACGTAAATCAGTTCCTATTCGAAATGTTGGACTTTATGTACCAGGAGGAACGGCACCCTTGTTCTCGACCGTTTTGATGTTAGGCATTCCCGCTTTAATCGCTGGGTGTAAAAATATCACCATAGCTTCCCCCACAAACAAAATGGGCAAAATTAATCCAATTGTTTTGTATACAGCTCATTTATTGGGTATTCACTCCGTCTTAAAATTAGGTGGGGCACAAGCCATTGCGGCCATGGCCTATGGTACTGAGACCATCCCTAAAGTGGATAAAATTTTTGGACCGGGTAATCAATATGTAACCACTGCCAAGCAATTATTATCTAAAGTGGTCTCTATTGATATGCCTGCAGGACCCTCTGAGGTTATGGTAATCGCAGATGAGGAAAGTAATGTGAGTTTTGTGGCTTCAGATTTAATCTCACAAGCCGAACACGGTAATGACAGTCAAGTGGTTTTAGTAACCAAAAGTCAGTCAGTTGCGGATGCGGTTGTTTTAGAGATAAAAGAACAATTGATTCAATTGCCGAGAAAAGACTTGGCTGAAGAGTCACTGAAAAATAGTGTAGCGATGATCGTGAATTCAAAAAAAGAGGTCATTAAAACCATTAATTATTATGGACCTGAGCATCTAATACTAAACATAAGTAATCCAGAAAAGTATATTGATAGAATCTACAATGCGGGTTCGGTATTTATAGGACCTTATACTCCTGAATCAGCAGGAGATTACGCTTCAGGAACAAATCATGCGTTACCAACCAACGGATGGGCAAAATCTTATTCTGGTGTCTCATTGGATAGTTTTGTTAAAAAAATTACCTTTCAAGAAATAACAAAAAAGGGATTAAAAATCTTAGGACCTATTCTAGAGGTAATGGCCGCTGCCGAACAACTTGAGGGACATAAAAGAGCGGTGACGGTACGCTTGGAATCTTTTGAGAAATGAGTAAGATTGGGGATTTAATTAGGAAGCATTTAAAAAATTTTATACCCTATTCGACGGCCAGAGATGATTTTAAGGGAGATAGGGGTATTTTCTTAGATGCCAATGAAAATGCCTTAGGTTCGGTAATTTCTGAAAATTGGAATCGATATCCAGATCCTCGGCAAAGCTATTTGAAGCAGGCCATGGGTAAGAGCAAAGGCATTACTACAGAATGTATTTTTATGGGTAACGGAAGTGATGAACCCATTGATTTATTGATCAGGGCCTTTTGTGAACCGGGTATCGATGAGGTGATGATATTTCCTCCTACCTACGGGATGTATAAAGTGGCGGCAAATATTAATAATGTCAGTGTCAACGAGGTTTTATTGACCCAGGACTTTCAATTGGACATGACCCAAATAAAATCAGCACTCAATGATCAAGTTAAGGTCATGTTCATCTGTTCTCCCAATAATCCAACAGGAAATTTGATAAAGACGCAAGATGTTTTGGATCTTGTGACGGTGTTCAAAGGAATCATCGTAATAGATGAGGCTTACATCGATTTTACAGATACTCCTTCCTGGATTGGAGTAATATCCAAGTTTCCCCATTTGGTGGTTTTACAAACTCTGAGTAAAGCTTGGGGCTTGGCTTCGTTACGACTGGGAATGGCATTTTGTCATCCAAAGATCGTTGATATACTCAATTTGATCAAACCACCCTATAATATCAGTGGCCCTGTTCAAAATCACGTGCTTAAGGCATTAAAGCAGGAGGATCAAATGCGATCATTTGTTGAAGAAATAAAAGAATTGAAAAAGGAATTGGGTTGGGCACTTGAACAATTACCCATTGTTTTGAAAGTCCATCCCAGTGAAACCAATTTTTTTCTAGTTAAATTCAAGAAAGTTCAAGAAGTTTTTCAGTATTTAATTCGCAATGAGATCATTCTAAGAGATAGATCAGGCTCAGTTTTATGTGAAGATTGCATACGAATTACTGTGGGCACAGCATTTGAAAATAAGCAACTGATCCTTGCTCTGAATAATTACCTAAAGAGATGAGACCTATTTTATTTATAGACCGAGATGGAACCATTGTCTCAGAGACGGAGGATGAGTTTGTAGATCAGATTGAGAAGGTACATTTTTTACCTGATGTGCTTTATTATTTAAGAAAGATTCAACAGGAATCTCATTTTTTATTGGTGTTGGTTTCTAATCAAGATGGCTTGGGTACTGAGGGTCATCAAGAAAAGAGATTTTATCCCATCCACAATCTGATTATGCGTACCTTAAGCTCTCAAGGTATTCATTTCGATAGGATACATATTGATGAACATTATGAAAGTTCCGATCATGAAAATCGAAAACCAGGGATCGGTATGTTGTCCACTTATTTGAGTGGAAATTACGACATAGCTAAATCTTATGTCATTGGTGACCGCATAACAGATATGGAGTTAGCTGATAATTTAGGTTGCGAGGGGATTCATATAAGTAAAGAAAAAAATCAAGGGGTAGCTCTTGCGACTACGTCTTGGAAAGATATTTATGAATTTTTGGTGGTCAATTCACGGATATCTAAGGTTATCAGAAAGACCAATGAAACCGATATAAGTATTGAATTAAACTTAGATGGTGCTGGCCAAACGGACATAAGTACCGGTTTATATTTTTTTGATCATATGCTGGACCAATTGGGTAAGCACGGTGGTATGGATTTGAAAATTCAAGTAACGGGTGATTTGCAGATAGATGAGCATCATACCATAGAAGATACAGGCTTGGCCTTGGGCGAAGCTCTGGTCAAAGCCTTGGGGTCTAAAAAAGGAATCAATAGGTATGGGTTTTTATTACCCATGGACGATGCATTGGCCCAAGTAGCATTGGACTTTGGTGGTCGACCTTGGATGGAATGGGAAGGTGTTTTTAAAAGAGAAAGGGTAGGAGATGTCCCCACAGAAATGATTCATCATTTTTTCAAATCATTCTCAGATGCTTCTAAATGCAATCTCAATATTAAAGTAACTGGCGAAAATGAGCACCACATGATTGAAAGTATTTTCAAAGCTTTTGCGAAAGCCATCAAAATGGCTATTAAAAAGGACCCAAGAGTTTTAGATATACTTCCCTCAACTAAAGGGATGCTTTAGGAGTTATACGCGATCCCAAGGTATCGAGATGAGCATGAGTGCCAAGGAGATACCGAAAAAAACCAACTGATTTTTAAATTTACCTTTACTAGAGAGGGCTTTCTTTGTTTTGGCACTCCCAATAGTGACGATTATGGTGACCAAGGTCATGATAGAAATGTGCTCAACGGCCCAAAAGCGAAGTGAGGGATCTTTCATAGCAGCACTGAAATCGGCAAAAGCCGCTTGCGTGATGGGACTGAAAAATAAGTACAAAGAGATCCCAAGGAGGAGCATCAGATGAACCGTTCCCGCGAAAGAAGAAGCAAGAATGCGATCTATTTTTTGGTATTCTTTTTTACCATTAAATCCAATTATTGACTTAACTAGGATAATCAGGGGAAGCAGAAGTGCCAGCCATCTAAATCCTGAATGTGCATGTAGCAATATTTTATAGATGCTCATATTGTCTTTTTTGACTAAATTAGGCATTATTGATTACAATTTGAATCATTTTTTCAATAAAGATACATCTGCGTGATGCGAGCAGCTTTAGGATGGGTGATCCCGATTAAAACCATTAAAATTCAATGCTCATTTGAGGATTGAGTACTTTTTTAAATTGCAAATTTGAGATGCCTATTCCCAGCAGTCGAATACCTACTTCATGTAACAAGTCTTCGTTAAGCAAAGACTTGATGAGTACTTGAATTTCTGAAAGATCTTGTATGACTTCTTTTTGGGATTTACTTCTCGTGATTTGCTTAAAATCTCCATACTTTATTTTAAGACTTATGGTTCTACCTTGAACAGATTGTAGCTGGTATCTTCTAAAAACTTCTTCAGTGATGGGTTTGAGATGTGATTGGATATCTGAAAGGGTCATCAAGTGATGTGAAAAGGTATTTTCGGCGCTGATAGATTTTCTTTTTCGATCGGGCAGGACGGGTCTGTGGTCAATGCCACGGGCCACATGATAATAGTAATTCCCCTGCTTACCATATCGCAGACACAAATCATCCAGTGTTTTCGCTTTTAGGTCTTTGCCTGTAAAAATACCTGCATGCTTCATTTTTTCGGCAGTGACCTTGCCTATACCATGAAATTTTTTGATCGGGAGTTTTTCAATAAATACCGTTGCGTTTTCGGGTAAAACTACGTAAAGTCCATTGGGTTTTTCCATATCAGAGGCGATCTTGGCCAAAAACTTATTGAAGGAAATGCCTGCAGAAGCAATTAATCCTGTTCTTTCTTTGATTTTCTTCTTGATATCTATGGCGATGAGGGTAGCTGATTTCAGACCGATTTTGGGATGAGTGATGTCTAAAAAAGCTTCATCGAGCGATAAGGGTTCAACCAAGTCTGTATATTCATGAAATATGGCCCTAATTTTATTAGAGATTTCTTTGTACCGATCAAATCGGGGTTTGACGAAAATAAGTTGTGGACACAATCTTGCGGCAATCCTGGAAGACAAGGCAGATTTTACCCCAAATTTCCGAGCTTCATAACTCGCTGCTGCGACGACGCCACCCTCTTTGCCCCCCCCCACGGCGACGGGCTTTCCTCGTAAATCAGGGTCGTCATTTTGCTCAACAGAAGCATAAAAGGCATCCATGTCAATATGTATTATTTTACGCATTCGTTGGGTGAATACCTGTGAAATCAAAAATAATCAATTATTAGCAAAATTTAGGATTCTAAAATGCCATGCTTTTCTATACAAAAAGCCAGGTAATTACCATGATGGGTTAAAGAAATGGGAAATTCTTTTTCTTCGTTTACACAAAGCAGGGGTAGTTGATTTTCATCTAGAGTAAAGCTGATATTCAAAGGCTTGAAATAGGCAATGATTCTTGCACGAATGATTTTTTGAGAAGACGCTTTTTGATGATTCATCCAAATTTGATGCATAAGTTCCATCGATGGTGGTGCGGCCGTAGCCACTACATAGCTGGGTGTGGTCTCAACAGTGCCCAATAGCTTTTTGGAAGTGAAATGTAAATCATTTAAAAAAATGACTGTAATGAGTTTTGGATCGAATGATTTTAATTGCCGTTTACTCTTAAAAACAGCCTCTTTAGCACTCCAAACGACCCAATAGAGTAGGATGGGATCTATATTTTCAGGGTATTGATCACCTTTGGCTTTTATGAACCGTAGATGATCTGCAGTACGCAGATGTAACAGGGGATCTTTTATATCAACGATATCAATTCCAATCACTCAAGATAGATATTATGTTTTTTTTCGTATACGATTAAACCAGTTTGGCCATTTTTACTAGATTCATACACATAATCATAGCTTTCGCCATTTTCGAAAATTTCATATCGGATCATCCAATGGGTGTCGACAATAAAAGCATTCAATATTGATCCATTCTCAAGTTGAATCTTTATGATATTAGTTCCTTTTTTTAAGAAGGGATTTAAATCAAGGGATAAATTTAATTCAGGATTTCCGTCGATGAATTGGCTATCAAAAACAAGTTCATCATTGACAAAGGCATAGACTCTGTTGTCTATTTTAGAAAAAGCGATACTGAAATCTGGAGTTTGAGTGATTGGGAACAAAGCATAAATGAGCCAAAAAGAACCTATCAATTTCATTTAAATGAAGCTTAAATTCAGACTAAGCGCAAGCATATCTATTTTTCTTGCACCTTACCGTAAATTACTTCAATGGCTTGATCGATCGTGACCATTTCCATGATGGCATCATCCTCGATCATGATGTCATATTTCTCTTCAATATCCAATACGATATCTACAATGTGTGCCGAGTTTATTTTGAGGTCATTGATGAGATCATGTTCAAGGGTAAGCTTACCTAGTATTTCCTTATCTGGGACATAAACGGCAATGATTTCTTTTAATTGTTCTTGAATTGTATCCTTATCCATCTTTCCATTTTCTAAGTACTATGCTGCAATTTAAATCACCAAAACCAAAATTGGCTTTAATAGCGGTATTAATTTTTTTATGAACGGTCTTCATAGGAATACGCTCCAATGGGATTTCTGCAGTAATATCAGGATTTACTTTTTTGATATTGTAATTCCCGTGAACAAATGATTTTTCCATTTGAATTAGGGTAGCCACCAATTCGATGGATCCGGCCCCTGCAATACAATGTCCTATCATTGATTTAGGTGTGTTGATCAGTGGAAATTTATCTTGAGCGCCTCCGAGCGCCTTCTTCCAATTCTTTATTTCAGTGGAATCACCTTTTGTACCGGTCAGATGTCCACTGATAAGATCTATTTCATTACTAGCTACCTTTGCTTCGCGTAAGCTATTTTTCATACATTGAACTACCGCATTTAAATTAGGAGCCGTCATACTTCCCCCATCTCTTAAACCGCCAGAATTGACATAAGTACCCAAGATTTCGGCATAGATCTTAGCCCCACGACTTTGAGCACTTTCAAGTGTCTCCAACACCATGGCCCCTGATCCACTTCCAGGAACAAATCCAACGCTACTGTCGCACATGGGCCGCGAACCATTGGTTGGATCTTCGTTAGAATCACTGGTGAGTATGCGCATCGCATCAAAGGCACCCCAAATAAAAATCCCATCACCTTCGGTACTTCCACATAGCATTCTTTTGGCCTTTCCTAATTTGAGGTGTTCATAGCCTAGTAATACCGATTCAGTACCTGTAATACATGCTGAGGAGTTCGATAATATCCTATTGCCTAGACCTAAAATTTTGTTTAGATAGGCTGCTGCTCCACTGCTCATACTTTCAGGGATCGCCCGTGAACCGAGTCGCTTATTATTACCCGCTAATATTTTAGAAAACACAGCATGATTAGATCCGTCGAGACCCAAAGCTCCAGAACCGATAATCATACCAGAATCGAAATCTATTTGATTTTGATGATGGATTAAGCCAGCGTTTTCCCAAGCTTCAAATCCCGCGAGACAGGCATAGATAATAGCATTATTATCTAGCTTATTTTGATAATAATCATCAAAATAGCGCGCTTTATAATCCTCAGTAATCAGCGGCTTACCTGCAATTTGGCATCTGAAATTTAATGACTGAGATTCTTCAAAAAAACGAATACCTGAGCGTCCTTCCTTTAATGCTTTTTCAAAATCTGCTGTGCCTACCGCGTTTGGCGCCACAACTCCAATGCCTGTGATGACAACTCTATTATTGATCAATTTTATCTTTATTTACAATCATACCTGAAAATTCACCTTTGCAAACTACTTGATTCGTGATAACATTTTTACAGGTTACCAAACATTTTAATTTATTGAATCGATAATATATTTTTTTGGAAGTTATTTCAAGCTGATCTTTAGGATATACGGGACCTAAAAAATCCACTGCAGCAGAGGTGAATATGGGTACAAGCAGCGCTTCTTGATCCTTTAATTTTTCTTTGGCAAGGTAAATCCCATAACAAACTAATCCAATTTGAGCCATTATTTCAATTAAGATGACTCCGGGTGTTATGGGATTATTAGGAAAATGTCCTTGATAAAAATATTCGTCTTTTTTAAGTTGATAATAACCTTTTGACCCATTTTCAGTAACTTCTTCTAACGCATCAACAAATAAAAAGGGCGGCTCATAGGGCAGTGCCCCTATAATTTCTTTTAGTGATTCACTCATCCCATTAAATGTTCTCCACCATCGACAAACATTACATTACCATTGATCCAATTTGATTCAGGTAGGGTCAATAGATAAATGGCGTTGGCAATATCTTCGGGTAGTGTCATACGACCCAAGGGGTTTCTGTTTGAGGCTTCCTCAATGAGTTCTTCATAATTAGGGATGAATCGCAGTGAAGGGGTATCCGTAATTCCGGCATTGATGCAATTGACCCGTACGCCAAAGGGAGCAAGTTCTACTGCTAAGTATTTGGAGAGTATTTCTAAAGATGATTTGGCCATAGCTACCGCGCCATAACCTTTCCAATAACGGGCACTACCTGCAGAGGTCAGGGTGACAAGCCTGCTACCGGACTTCAAGAGGAAATGGTCTTTTAAAGTTTGTACCCAAGTTAATACGTTAGTCGCCATGGCATCTATGGTAAGTGCTATGTCTTGCGCTGTGAGGGTGGGTTGATCCTCTTTAGATACAAAAGGCTTTAGATTTCCTCTTGAAAGGGCATGCATAATCAGATCAAAGGAAAGATTTGGGATCTGAGCAGTAATCAAAGCAAGGGTTTCATTGATCCTTTCTTTATTGGTACCATCTACATTAAAACTGATTACTTTTCTCCCCGTTTTTTTCATTTTATCAAGATGTTCATTGAAGGCAGGCATCAAAGATCGTCTGTCTCTATGGATGATGATCAGATTAAAACCATTTTTACTTAATTTTTGGGATGTGGCCAGGCCCATACCACTTGATCCACCGATAATTAAAGCCCATTTTCCCATATTATATAGATTTTATAAAACATCTTCTACGGATAACCGTAGTTACGTTTCCTCTAAACTCATTCCAAAGATTAATAACATTATGATTATCCTCAAGCATAATAGCGGTGTTTACTGTTTTTACCTTTTTTTTAATAAAATTAGATAAAAGTTCAACAAATATTAACTGACTGGCTCCTAACTTTTGATATTGAGGGTTTACACCGATAAGCAGCATATCCAAGGTATCATTCTTCCGAAAGGCCTGAAGTAAGTGAATAAATCCAAAAGGATAAAGCTTTCCTTTGGCTTTTTGAAGTGCTTTCGAGATGGAAGGTAAAGTAATTGCGCAAGCTACAACTTCATCTTTTTCATTGACGATGATGGTTACAAATTCTTTTCTAACGAAACCTAAATAGGCATCGACGTAATAATCAATTTGTTTATCGGATAAAGTATAAAATCCATAAAGATTTGTGAAAGAACTATTCAATGTTTGAAAGATGCCTTTTGAATAGGTTTTTATTTGAGATTTACTTTTTATTTTCTTTGCCTCAAGTTTGAATCTGGTTTTGATTAAAGAGGCACCTCTCACCATTCTTTTGGGTAATTCTTTGGGGACTTCACCACGCCCTTCTAGCCAATCACAAGCTTTTGAAAATCCAAGACTTTCAAAATGAGAAACATAATAAGGGAAATTATAAATAGTTGCTTGCGTAGCTAATTCATCAAAACCCTCGATTAAAGTACCTTCAAAGTCAAAATCCGTAAATCCCAAGGGTCCATGAATACCGGTAATACCAAACGGTTTGGCCCAATCGATGATACCTTGGATCAGGGCAGTAGATACTTTTTTATCATCAATGAAATCAATCCAGCCAAATCGAACGAGGTTTTTATCTTCTTTTTCGGCATCCAATATGATTCCAGCGATTCTACCCACAATCACACCCTCTTTTAAGGCCAACAATAATTTCACCTGACTGATTTCAAAGGCTGGATTTTTTGGAGTCAGAGAGCTGAGTTCAAAATCAATAAGTGGGGGGACGTAGGAGGGGCAATTTTTGTATAAATTGAAAGGGAATTTAATGAATTTCAGAAGTGTGGGTCGGTCTTTTACTTCTACTAATACTAGACTCATGTAAAATGCTTTTCTTTAAAAATGATCATGCGACATTTCTTTTATATAAATGAGTTCATTGATTTCATGCTAAAGCTCAGGCTTCTGCAATTAAGTAAATTTTTCATTCTACCTAATAGCCAGCATTTCCCTCTCATTCATTTTTTTATACACTGTCTCGATTCTTATTTCTAAAAGCGAGAATAAATATTACCCAAAGCTAATTGAATTCTCAATAATTGTACTTTTTATATTCTTTGTTCAGTACTTTTTTTATTGAGCAGACATAGGTTATCAAAGAGCAGGAGCATGAACATTTACTTTTAAACGGTTTAAAACATTAAAGTATTTGACCTTCTTAAAAAGGGTACTCTATTTAACTAAAAAGATGAGGCTATAGAATAAAAAAAGCAATCATTATTGATGGGCTTCAATAGACAACGGAACCTCCAATTTTTTTGCATATTGATAGATGGTATCAATAGCAAAATCTATCTGCTCACGGGTATGTGTGGCCATTAAAGAAAATCTAATCATAGAATTCTTTCGGGAAACCGCTGGTGCTGCGATCGAGTTAACAAAAATGCCTTTTTCCAGCAATAGCATGGCCATTTCATGTGTTTTTTTATCATCCTTAATGAACAAGGGGATGATAGGGGTTTCAGTTTTTCCGATATCGAATCCCAGTGAATTAAATGCGGCAATGGCGTATTCGGTATTCTTTAAAAGTTGAAGTCTCAAGGAATCATCAGATTCAATAATATCTAAAGACGCAAGTGCCGCTGCCACCGCAGCAGGCGTGGGACTTGCACTGAAGACCAATGAACGTGAGTTATGTTTAATATATTCGACCGTATGTGCATCACTTGCGATGAATCCACCTATTGAAGCCAATGATTTACTAAAAGTCCCTCCAATAAGATCCACTTGATCTTCAACATCAAAATGGGAAGCAGCTCCTGCACCGTGTTCTCCAATAACTCCTATGGCATGGGCACAATCTGACATGACTACTGCGTTGTATTGTTTTGCGAGTTGGGTGATTCCTTTGAGATCAGCCAAATCACCTTCCATACTAAAAACACCATCTACTACGATCAATCTCATTTCGGCATCTACAGATTGCTGGAGCTTTTGCTCCAAGGAAATCATGTCGTTGTGCTTAAACATTACATAAGGAGCCTTAGAAAGGCGCGCCCCTTCGATAATAGAAGCATGGTTAAGACGGTCTAAAATAATGGAATCATTGGGCTGGGTAATCGAGGGGATAACCCCTAAATTGACCTGAAAACCAGTAGTAAATAAAAGCGCAGCTTCTTTATTTAAAAAACATGCCAATCGATGTTCCAATTCTATATGTAGGTCGGTTGTCCCGTTTAACAATCGAGAGCCAGCGACACTGCTGCCATATTTTTTTATAGCATTCTCACTGGCTATTTTAACCTTAGGATGTGTGGTAAGCCCCAAATAACTATTGGATCCAAACATTAACACTTTCTTTCCATTTACCATAACCGAAGTGCCTTGCTCGGATTCAATCACACGAAAAAAAGGATATAAGTCTTGCTTTCGCAACAGTTCAGGTGCCATTAATTTATTGAATCGGTCGGAGAGTATTTTGGTCATGCTAAAGTCAGCAAAAGTAATTATTTACTATGTTAAAATATCGTTTAGGTTAAATAAATTAAAAATTTTAAAAAAAAATATCTTGTCATAAAAAGGATTTAGTGAGAATATTTTTTTTGTAATTATGATTGAATTTCTAAAAAAGGTCCGTATTAGGCTCTCATAAATTTAAGGTGAGCCCTAGTATTATTGAGTCCTTCGACAAAATATATCTAGGTTAAATGATTTTATCAATCTTTCCAGGCACTTCAAAATGTTAAATTTTTAAATAATACGATTTGTTTGACTCCATCATTACAATTAAAAAGGAGGTGGCTTTGCGATACAACAAACGACCTCATTAAAGAGAGCTCATCATAGAAAGCCATGAAAGAAATTGAGGGAATCTAATAACTGAAAGGGACTTCGATTTTAGTCTGATCCCAAGCAAGTTTCAATGCGGCCTCATTTTCATTGAGAGTTTCAAACTTGATGGCAAAGGCCTCAACAACCTCATTCGTGGCCTTTACCTTCACGTTAAGTCTGAGTACATCTTTTTTACTATCGTATCGATAGGCACCCCAGAGATCTAGATCCGTATTGAAAATCAGGGTCCATTCATCTTTTTCTGGAATGGTAAACAAAGAGTAAGTACCTGCGGATAACGTTTTTGAGCCAAATGTAAGTGGCCGGTAAGCAATGAATTCAGTGGCTTCATTGGCACCGGTTCTCCAAATTTTTCCGTAGGGAACCATCTTACCAAAAACAGGTCTATTGTTTTTTTGAGGTCTGCCATAGGTAATACGTGCGACCGCTTTTTCGCCGGGAGAGTGATCGTGCGCAAAATTATCAGGAAAATAAGCCATATCCATAGGGCTCTTATCTATACCTCTAAATTCTTGGGCTTTGACGGGTTGAAGAGAGGTGGACAGAACTATAAAGAAAAGGAGTAAAATATTTTTCATTATTATTGGATTTAAATATAGCTATAAAGTTAAAGATATCGACTCCAAATACCAGCCAGTCATAGTTATATATTTAATATTTAATCAACTGGTAATGTTTGGCTATAGCCTTAAATTCGGTCAATTGATTAATAATCCAATCAGGGGATTCATTGAGTTCGCTGGCCATGATTTGAGCTACTTGTGGTGCAATCCTTAAAGATTCATTAACATCAAGAAAGAGGCCCCTGACCCTACGTGCCAACATGTCTTCTAGTGTTCTCGCCATTTCTTGACGGACTGCCCAGATAACCTGTGAAGTCTTTAGGGGCAAACTTTCGCTTATCATTGCCCCATAAACGGGATTTTCAGTTTCAAGATCAAGTAAGGCTAGCTTCTCAGTACCGTAAACCGCTAGCGGATCCTCTGTGAGGTTGAGATTTTTATTATATCCAAAAATGGGTAAATTGTGAGTAGTACACTTACTTCCTTGCAGTCCGCCTATGAGCATGGCATTATCTACGGTATCCTCTGCCATTTTCCTGTATGTGGTCCACTTACCACCAATGACTGTGATCAATCCACTGGAGGAAATCATGACTTTATGATGTCGTGAAATTTCTTTGGTTGATTGTTTGTTGCCTTCTGGTTTTGCCAAAGGTCTTAAGCCTGAAAAGACACTTAAAATATCGTTTTTTGTCGGTTTTTTGGTCAAATACTGACTGGCTGTTTCTAAAATGAATTCTACTTCTTTTAACTGAAAATGAGGTTCAAGTAAGGGCTTGTCAATTACCGTATCTGTAGTACCGACAATCACTTTATTATTCCATGGCACAGCAAATAGTACCCTACCATCTTTTGTACGGGGCACCATAATAGCATATTTATCAGGAAGAAATGAAGCATCAAGTACAATATGGGTTCCCTGACTGGGTTGTATCATTTCCTTTGCACTAGGATCATCCATTTTTTTTACGGCATCAGCAAAAACACCAGTCGCATTGATGACGACTTTAGAGTGAACTTGATATTTTTCTTGTGTTTCTTGATCTAAGACCCCAACCCCTTCGGTAATACCTTCTTTATTTTTTGTAATTTTCTCAACTTTCATATAATTGATAAGTACTCCATCATAATGAGCAGCGGTTTTGGCCAAGCTGATGGCCATGCGAGCATCATCGAACTGACCATCACAATAGATGACACCACCTGCCAATTCTTTTTGATCAATGGTTGGTATGTAACGAATGGTTTCCTTTATAGAAAGTCTTTTTGAAGTGCCAATGCCTAAATCACCCGACATAAAATCGTATAATTTAAGTCCTAATTGATAGAAAGGACCGTCCCACCAACTGTAGTTAGGAATAACAAAAGCCTGATTAGAGACGAGATGGGGCGCATTTTGAATCATTAAACCCCGTTCTTTCAGAGCCTCTAAGACCAAGGAGATATCACCTTGTTGAAGATATCGTACCCCTCCATGTACGAGTTTAGTAGATCTACTTGAAGTTCCTTTTGCAAAATCATGTTGCTCGAGCAGTAAGGTTTTATAACCTCGAGCAGCCGCATCTACGGCAATACCCAATCCAGTGGCGCCGCCTCCGATGACTAAAATATCCCAAATACCCTTATGGCTTTGGAGTTTTTGGATCATAGTATCGCGATTCACTCTGAGATCCAGTTTTTACTTCGTTCAATGGCTTTCTTCCAATTTTTACGCATTTTGGTAGCACTGGGATCAGATAGAGGTCTGAAAATTTTCTCTGGTTCCCAAATCTTTTTAATTTCTTCGAGATCCTTCCAGTAACCTGTCGCCAAACCAGCAAGAAATGCTGCACCTTGGGCGGTAGTTTCGATAATTTTGGGTCTGATGATATCTAAGTTGGCTACATTGGCTTGAATTTGTAGGAGTAAGTTATTGGCCGTAGCACCTCCATCTACTCTTAATTCTGTGGTTTTAATACCCGAATCCTTCTCCATAGTATCCAAAACGTCTAAGTTTTGCAGGGCGATGGCTTCCAGTGCTGCCCTTGCAATGTGGCCTTGCGAGGTACCTCGAGTAATTCCGACCATAATTCCTGTACCGTAAGGATCCCAATGCGGTGCACCCAAGCCTACAAAACCAGGAATAAAAACGACTCCTCCCGAGTCGGTTACGGTTGCTGCTAATGCTTCAATTTCACTTGCAGATTTAATAATTTTTAGATTGTCTCTCAACCATTGAATGAGGGCTCCACCGATGAATATACTGCCCTCAAGGGCATAGGTAACCTCATCTCCAATTTGCCAAGCTACCGTGCTTAATAATTTGTTTTTTGAGGTGATGATGCGCGAACCCGTATTCATGATAAGAAAACAACCCGTTCCGTAAGTACTTTTGGCCATACCTGATTCGATACACATTTGACCAAACAAAGCGGATTGCTGATCACCCGCAATGCCACTGATCGTTATGGGATGACCAAAATGGTTTTCATGCGAGTATCCAAAATTATGACTGCTCGGTTTGACTTGCGGAAGTATCATTTTTGGAATCTCAAAAAGGGCCAATAACTCCTCATCCCATTGCATATCATGAATATTGTAAAGCATGGTGCGACTGGCATTGCTTACATCAGTAGCGTGAACTTCACCTTGGGTTAAATTCCATAGCAACCAGCAATCGACCGTGCCAAAGGCCAAATCCCCAGCTTCAGCCAAATCTCGAGCTCCAGATACATGATCTAACAACCATTTTATTTTGGAAGCTGAAAAATAAGCGTCAATGAGTAATCCTGTTTTTCGTTGAATTACGGATTCTAGACCTTTTAATTTTAATGTTTCGCAATAGTCTGCAGTTCTTCGGTCTTGCCAAACTATGGCTTTGTGAATAGGTTCCCCGGTTTTTTTATTCCAAACAATAGTCGTTTCCCTTTGGTTGGTTATCCCTATGGCTTCGATATCTGAAGCCTTAATATCATGCTTTTTTAATACATTAATTATGGTATTTTTTTGGGTAGTCCAAATTTCTTTAGCATCATGCTCTACCCATCCTGGCTTTGGAAAAAATTGCTGAAATTCTTGTTGACTAACACCCACTGTTTGTCCAGATTTATCAAAAATAATAGCTCTTTCACTGGTTGTGCCTGCGTCAATAGTTAAAATATATTTGGACATATATGCTTTTGTTAGGGAAATGTTCAAAAAAAAGGTTAAACTTGAAATTAAGAAAATTTGAATCAATTTTAGAGTTAAATGAATATTAAATGAGTCCTTATTTAGCAGAATTTATAGGAACTACTGTTTTAATCTATTTGGGAAATGGTGTCAATGCCAATGTATCCCTTAAAAAGACCTATGGAAATGAAAGTGGATGGCTTGTGATCTCCTTGGCATGGGGATTGGCTGTGTTTGTAGGTGTTGTCATTGCTGGCTCATTTAGTGGGGGTCATTTAAATCCCGCAGTATCTGTGGGTTTAGCCATCGCAGGAAAATTCAGCTGGAGCGCTGTCCCAGGATATATTTTAGCTCAAATGTTAGGGGCTATGATGGGCGCCTTTTTAGTTTTTATTCAATACAAAGATCATTTTAAGGCGACCATTGACTCAAGTACCAAACTAGGTGTATTTGCTACTGCACCTGCTATTAAAAATAATTTTAATAATTTATTATCTGAAATATTAAGTACAGGACTGCTAGTTTTTGGAGTTTTTTATCTCATCGATGGAGACGGTATAGGTTCTCTAAATGCCTTGCCCGTTGGATTGCTGGTGGCTGTTATAGGATTGTCTTTGGGAGGCTCTACGAGTTATGCTATCAATCCTGCTCGAGATTTGGGGCCTCGAATTTTTCACGCACTGATGATAGATAAGAACAGTGATTGGAAATATGCTTGGATTCCTGTTTTGGGACCCTTTATAGGGGCTATTTTAGCGGCCTCCTTATTTAAAGTCTTATAAAACCTTATGAGTGAAGCCAATTGAGGTGATGTAAATTACCTTCTTATAGATTTAACCAATAAGTTATTTTAAAAGAAATGGCCCGATATTTCACAGCCCCAATTTGAAAAAAGCCGTCGATTTGGTTGTACGCAAAATAATTATCGGTATAAACCAAATAGATATCTGATACAGGTTTGAACCTCCATTGAAGTCTCGAATTGATGTTTAGGTTTTCAATCTGGCTGTTGTATTGCACATAGGTAGTCCAAAATAATTTTTTAGTGAATGTGAAATCAAATTTAGGACCGATAAGATAGAGCTGACTAGAGTTGTATGGACTAGGTAGCTTAATGCGATTATATGTAATGTCTATGGAGGTTGTTCCAAAAGGCTGATACCTATATCCCAGGGTACCACTGAAGTTAAGTCTATGTCCATTGAAATATTGACCGGAATTGGTTTTTAATCTAACATTAAGCTTTCTTCTTTCATTGGAAGTCCAGGACGCTATGATGAAGTTGTAATAATAGGAGTTATTTTCTAGGAGTTCTTGTCCCTCACTACCGCTAGGATCAAAATCAGAGGTGAGTCGGGTAAATTGTTTTCGTAATCTAAAGTCTAATGACGAGGTATTATTAAATTTGATGCGATAGAGGAGATTCATATCCCAATCTAATAAACCTACCGATTGTCTTCCTAAAACATCAAAATCAAGACCCGGACCATGACTTTGAACTTTACTTGATTTTGGGAAATAACTATATCGGATCGCACTGGATAACTGTCGTATATCTGTTCTTTTGACATAGCCTACTTCTGGATTATAGCCGGTACCTATTTGCTGAGAGAAAACATACCATGTCCAGTTGAGTGTATTATAGGATAAGTAAGTCCCCATGGCATGGGCTTTATCAACTTGAACTTGATCAAAGGAGTGATGGAAAAAAAGATTACCGCTCCATTTATTGTCTGAGGAAAGTAAATTAAAGTCAAGTCCTGCGGTTTGATTGGAAGCTACTTTATAACTGCTATCACCAAGGTTAAGTTTGAATGGTTGCTTATTGACAAAAATAAAGTCTAGGTTAGATCTCGTGAGTACTTTTTGTTGTAGGGTGGCTACAGTATAATTGATGCCCGGCTGCTGAATAGAGGCATCACTTGCCCCCTGCATATTCAATAAACCGACACGGGTGTTTTGAGAAACCTTCCCACTCAACCTGAGTCCATAAGGGATGGGATTTTGTAGGGCTAGGCCGGTAGCGGTATCTGTGGCAATACCAATTCTTCTTGAAAAGAAAGGTCGGGTATTTCGGTTACCATTATTGGCGAAAAGGTCAGCATTTTCCAGAAAAAATTGTCGTTTTTCTGGAAAAAAAATTTCGAATCGATCAAGGTTGGTCACCTGGTCATCGACTTCAACTTGAGAAAAATCTGGATTTACAGTGAGATCTAGATTCAGGCCAGAGCTGATACCATATTTCATATCAAATCCAATGTTTCTTGGATAGTCAACTTTTTTATTATTTAAAAAATCTTTACTAACCCCTGAGGTGATAAATGGAATTACAGATATGTTGGCTCCTGTTTTCTTGGTGGGAACATCCCAAATAAGTTTTTGATTACTTGCCATATTTCCAATGGATAAATTTCTCGGTATATATGACCATGAGGATTTCTCAGTAGTTTTACTATCTATCCTATAAAAATTGATATTCCATTCCTTTTGATGTTCATTGTAACGCAACGTACTGAAAGGAATGGCCATTTCGACCGTCCAGTAACCATCATAAACTTTTGAAGCGCCATCCCACTTATTATCCCAATCAAAACTATAAGCATCTCTACCAGAACCTCCATTTGAGATGAAACCTTCCCTTCTGACCCCAAAAGGATTCATTCCAAATATGGTGCCATTGGTTTTGTCTTGAAAAGGATCAAATATTACAGAAAAGCTATCATTTCCTTCACCGCGAAAATCCCTTCTTAAGGAAGTAGTCACATATTTCCTGGGCCCAGATGCATTGTACAATTTGGCCCCTATATAGATGTTCTGGTCATCATAGCGGATATACACTACCGTTTGAGCAAGGGCCAAAGAGGTATCTGAAGGAAAATTTTGCTTAAAATTATAGGCAGAATCACTTTGCTTCCATGCCATTTCATCGAGTATTCCATCCAAAGTTATTTTTTCTGAGGTTTTTTTAATGTTAAGGGTATTTGTTTGGGAAGCGAAATTTTGGGAACTAATCGATTGGACTAGAAATAAGCTGAGAAAGAACTGAAGCGTGATTTTTTTCATTCAGCGCAAAACTATTATGGATTGCACAAAAACAATGTTCTTTTACATTAACGGCGATGGATTTTTAAAATTGGTTCAGATTTAATATTAATGTCAAGTCTGATTTTAGGATGCATTTTTTTGGCATAAATAGCATTTAAAACTTTAAAATTTAACTCAAATGAGCTTAATGATTCAATTGTTTTGACCGACAAGGTGGTGCTGGTTTGGGGATTTAATTGGATTATGTCCGTTGCGTGATAAAAAGAAAAATCAGATTCATTATTGAGTAAATAGGTTGCGTCCGAATGATTGAAAATGACGACATTAGCAATTTGAGTTTCCTTATTTCCATACATTTGATAATAAGCGGTATCGACAACTAAAGAAGACTCAATTAAAGGGATGAGGTATTTTTCTTGACCAATGAGACTATTCTTATACCAGGCGACTGTTCGTCCATCGAATAAAGCGTCTTTTACACCTATTTCGGAACGCTCTTTTACGAAAACTAAGGTTACGGGTCTGTGACCTCCCCCTGGAATATCAAATAGCCAATCAATCAATTCATGAATATCTGAGGTCCCTAAAATGGTTAATTCATTTTCATTGGCTATGGTTAGTGCTTGATCGGCGAAGGTATTTTCGTTAGTTACTTCAACCCCATGAAGTAACCCTTCTTTAATTAAGGTTTCATGGATAGGTGAGAGCTTGGTAATGCCCTGTTTATTTTGCCCCACCCAATTAGGATGGTTCCAAAAGATGAAAGCACCTTGTTTTTTGGCCTCTCGAAAAGCGTCCATATAATCATCATGAACCAGCTGATTAGCATCTTGGATAAATAAGGCATTGCTGTGGCCAGGGGGTAGATCACGAGTTATTTCTGCTCCGTGAATAACTATAAGCTCATGGTTTTTAGCATATTCTTTTGCTAATTTGTAAGAACGATTCCGATCCTTGTGGGGTAAATCCTCCTGGTGGGGTTGGTATTCGAGATGTTCGGTAAGAGCGATAACATCGACACCATCAAAGAGGGCTTCTTTGACCCTAATATCTGGCCATACACTGCCATCAGAAAATACGGTATGCTGATGTAAATCCGCAATAAGGGTATGATAATCAGTCAAATCAGGAAATTCTATTTTCCGTTGGGTCTGTGCAGATAGTTTTACTTGTGGGACTATAAAAGAGAAGCATAATAAGATTAAAGGGAAGTGTGTGACAAGTTTCATGATTTTTTGACGTCAAAGACATTGACCTTAATTTATCATATGAAAGTTAATGATAAAAGGGAGTAAAATAGCTTATTGGATGTATATTTATTTTTTAAAAGTGGGCTTGGCCCATAATGATTTTCAGCTATTGATAGGATTTTATTTTTGATCTGAAATTTTCAATGAAGGATAGACATTTGTTCGAGGATGATTAGGATTGTGATTAACAATGTGCTCACTCAAAGACATCAGAATGTGAGTAGTAAAAAATGGATAGAAAAGAATTCTTTTGCAGGTAAGGCCCCTTATTTGGATTTGATTGAAGAGAATTCTTAATTCCCATACGAAGTTTCTTGAATCAGAGAAAACTTAAGGAGGCGAGAAATTCTATAGCTATAAGTAAGGATTGGAGTTGGCCTCTTAGTTTGGTGCTTTTTCTTTTCAAGGATCTCTTCTATGAACCTATCAATGTCAGTCAAGTTTAGCTTATAATTGTATGTTAAATGCTGTTAATTCAAATAGATCAAATGATAGGAAGCTCTAATATTGTTTAAGAGATGCAATGGTTAACAGTATTATTGATCGAAGATCTTGCTAGAGTCGGATGGGTCCAAAAAGATAGGAATATAAAAAGCCTTCCATAGGTTTAAAATGAAAGGCTTTTTGCGATTTTTGCTTTACTTATGTCGGGGTGGCAGGATTCGAACCTACGACCCCCTGGTCCCAAACCAGGTACACTACCGGACTGTGCTACACCCCGAATATCGCACGCTTAAACTTGTTTTAAGCGGGTGCAAATGTAGTTAAATAATTACTATATGAAATCTATAATAGCGGAATTTATTAAAAAATAAACCAGTTATTGGTGATACATCATTTTTGAGGTATTCCATTTAATATTACTCTTAAACTTAACTGATGATCAGGATTGATTTAGAATTAAGTTAAATGATACATCCTTTGTGAAATGAATTAACTCAATTAAAAAAACAGCTAATTCAGCCGGAATATTTATAGTGATCAGTTTAAGATTAAGAGACGTACTCGTTTCTTGACATTTTCTTTGGAGAAAGAATAGATCCTAATAAACTGCCAGTTAATGAACCAAATCCAGTGACTAGGGCTCCAATAAGCGTACTGGCATAAATCAACCAAATAGAGTCCGTCAAATTCATTAGTAGTGCAATTTTTTCTGATAGAATGGAGTTGGTAGAATTATCTATGGTAAAGGAGAGATAAAACCATACGAGGCCACCCGCGATGACTCCGCCATTGAAACTATTAAAATTACTTCCTCGAATCAATAAGCTAATCAGTCCAGCTCCCACGGCTATGCTCCACCATGAAAAATAAAAAGGGAGTAGATAGGATAAAATACCTATTAGGAAAATTTTGATGATAAATTTCATTCTTAGGGTGTTAATTGAATTTCATAAAGAATATCTCCTGCCAACATTTTATTTTGACCAAATTTCAAATTATAGTATTTCCCTTCAGCCCAGGCTGTGATCATATGTCCATACATCGGATTGCCTGGATTGCCCGTTTGGCTACCTGGATAAACTCCGTAAGCATTGATACCTTGTGGATCCATTTCAACGACCATACGCCAAGAGGGGCCATGATGCTTACTTACAGCATTTACAATATTATGGTTGCCCCCAATAGAAATATTTTTTGAATTAAATGAGGTGAAGCTACTGATCAGATGATTGATCTCAGTTTCCTTAAACTCATTCCAAGAGTGATTCTTTCCATTAATACTTAACCATTGATTAAGAGAATCTACCGCGGTGTAAAAAGCATAATTAATTAAATCTGGAGTGGTTTCTTTTTCAGGCGTACTCAGGCGATCCGAAAATCCAACAAGACTATCTGAAATAATTAATTGAGAGGTGGTGTGTATATCAGGTTTATTGACAGCAAATGACATCGTATCAAATTCATCCCACAATTGATCCAACAAGATATCTGACCATAGTTCAAAATTGGTAGGCGCCTTTAAATTAGGATGATTAAAATAATCCCAGTTTTGTAATTCATAAAAGAATTTATTTTGATCCTCATTGAGTGATAGCGTATCTAATTGGGACAACAGATAGGGTAAAATCTCAGAAGCGATGTAATTGAAGTTATCATTTTGTAAACTCATTAAGTCTTCAGGCTCAATATTTTTCATGGTTATGAGTCGCTCATTAACCCTTCTATTCCTATAATTTTCAAATCGATGTGAATAAACATAATAAGGATAGGTAGTGCGATCTACGGGGAATTGATTAGCCGAACTCAAAAATCCTTGAGGATGATTATATCTTTCGAGTCTATGCTCAAAGGGGATATATTTTTTCCATTCTGAATCGGGATCGGATCCATCTAAAATAAACTTTCCTTGACCGGGAAATTTGATGGGAAACTTACCGGGTAGATTGAGAGCTATATTACCTTTTGTATCACTATATATTATGTTTTGAGGAGGGCCTGAGAAGAAACGGAGTCCCTCAACAAATTCATCATAATTATTTGCTTTATTAAAGTGAAATAGGGCTTTAAATGTAGTTGATTCGTCATGGGCGATCCAGCGCATGGCTAAATTTACTTTTTCATGATTACTCAAATAATCTCGATCATATACAATAGGTCCATGATGTACCCTAATGATAGTATCGATAAAGTTGTCTGCATTTTTAATTACAATTTCTTCGAGAATTTGTTCTGTTTTGAACCATTGGTTGTTGTACAAATATTCTTTGCGTGAGGTATCTTTGAAGGTCACTGAAAACCAATCTACTTGATCCCTTGGAGAGTTGGTTACCCCCCATGAGATAGAGTCATTAAAACCAATCAATATGACCGGCGTACCCGGAACGGTTACCCCCATGACATTGATATCGGGACTGGTCAAATGGCTGGCATACCAAAGCGAGGGAGCCGTGAGCTCAAGGTCTGGTTCATTGGCCAATATGGCATGGCCTGATTTACTTTTGGTACTGTCTATGGCAAAGTTATTACTTCCATTTAAGGGATTTTGTTTACTGATAGATTCATTGACGATATGCTGTGCTTCGAATTTTTCAGGTTTTTGTGGTCGGCTCATGGGTTCGAAACCAAAAGGAGTATCTCTCGGTATTACGGGGGCTGACTTTCCGTCAGGCTCAGGGAACAAAACATTAAAAAGGTCCTCACCAAACATTTTTCGAAAGTTGGTATGCTCTATATCTGCTTCACTCCTAGAAAGTGTACTTGCTAATAGAGCATAAGCCATACATGTTTTTACGGTGGTCCATTTTTCAGGTTCATAATTGAGTAGTTTGAATTCAATAGGGTAGTCACCCTGAGATAAAGATGCTATATAGGCATTCACTCCATTGGTGTAGGCTGAAATGATACTGGCATAATAGTCATCTTTCATAAGCCCATCATGAAGTTTTAAGGTCATATCCTTTAGGCCCAATCGCCTTTGCAGTCGGTCGTATCCAAGTGCTTTTATACCCACCACTTCTGACAACCTGCCCATCACTACGCGGGCATAAAAATCCATTTGCCAAAGTCGATGATAAGCGGTTACATAACCTTGAGTCATGTACAAATCTTCAATATTTTTTGCGTTGATGTGAGGAATGAGCAACTCATCAAATTGGACGGTGACTACCTCTTTAAGCTCGATCAATTTAATGGATTGATCCAGACTGATCGGTTCTTTTTCACTATTTTGCCAAAAACCTTGATGCGGACTTAATAATTTCCCAATTGGAGGGATTTTATCAAAAGGCCTATTCAGTAAGGTGATTAGGGAGGCAGTAACAAAGAAAGAAATAAAAAAACCGAGGAATTTCACAGAAAAGTATTGTCTAAGTTCAAATGTATGTTTTATTATTTATTCTGCCTTATTTTATTGATAAATAACTTCTTGTATTTTTATAAGGAATGCGATATTTTTTCTTAAGATTTTTTAAACATTTTCCCTTTACCAAAGGGCAGAAAAGCTTCTATTTGGAAGGAAAAAAATAGATATTGATCGTTATTATTTGAATTTCCTCTAGTTAATCCTGCATCCAAGCTTTCCCAAGCTTCTTCATTTTCTAGGAATTGCTCTCTTCTTCGATTTGATAGCTTAGATTGAATAGAGCTGTCATCCGTAAACAAAGGAAAGACCCCTGAAACATCATCAAGATAATCTGTGAAAGTATATCGATAGGCAAGTTCAAAATTAAAGTTAAGGAAAGGCGTAATTTTCATCTTAACCCCTACGCCAGCTGGGATAATGAAAGTAAGAGGATCATAAGCGACATGTTCGGTTTGATAATCCCTAAGGGAAAATTTAGCATTAATCTCCTCTCCATTTTCTTGGATCTGAAAGTAGGTAAATGGATTCAAAGTGGTCATACCAAAACCTAAACTGAAATAGGGGTCAATTTTGCATCTTTGATCATAGTTACCCGCATAAGGTCGAATAAAAAAAATGCTCTGCAGGTTGAGCTCCCAGTTATTTGAAGTGAAGGAGAGGTTTCGTTCTTTTTCAAAACTACCGTCGGGAGCTTTTTCATCATCCCCACGCAATTGGTAAAATCCTGCAGAAAGTCGAGCGCTGAGGTGGCTCCATAATCTTGCTTCAATGGCCAAGGTACCATGAGAGAAGTCAGTTTGACGCTTGTTTTCAGCATTGAGTTCCCCGATGTATTTGGTTTGACCAGACCCTATAGCCACACTGAAATAGCGATCATTGAGCTTCCAAGTCATAAAGCTTTGACTTTTGACCTGGAGGAAACAAAGGACCAATCCTAAGGAGAAAATGATTTTATTCATGCAACTAAATAACAAAGTTCAAAAATAATACTAAATAATGAAGATGAATAATTAATCTCACGGACCTTCTGCTTTTTTTAAAATTTTGATATATAATTTTCATATTATTTAATGACGCTATCTATTTGAAGGAGAGGAGTAGATCAAAGAATTTGTTAAATTATATTTTAATTTTTATGGTACTGAATTTTAACCTTATTAATTGAATAATCAAAAAATCATGAAAAAGTTAATAATTACATTAGTAACCTGCTTCATAATGATGATCGGCTACAATGTTCATCAATATGAGGTATCTAAAAGTCGATAAGGGTATAGAAACCAAATTTAAAGAGGATGCTAAAAAGAAAACGTGCATTTACAATTCGAAGGAGGGACAAATACATTATTTTAACTTTTTAGTGAATATTAGCCTGTATTCGGGAGAATACTTTTGAGTGAGATACGAGGAGAAGCTGTCAGGTTTTGATAGCAATGACCCCAAGGGAAATGACTATTGGAACGATCTGGTTGGGGACCTACATATCTCCTCTGATGCTCAAAGCTGGGGCTATGTAAAAAATACATCGCACGTTACGCTTAGTCCATTTGCAAAGCCCTTGAGATGTGTTTTAACCTACAACTACAAAGGAACTATGTAGAAGAATTTTGGAGATTCCGAAATAATGTAGCCCAAGCCCTCCAAAATGCAGATGTAGATATATTTATGTAAGTATGGTGGTGCAGTTCGGATTGTAATGTTAATACAGTTAACGTTGTTTTTGGGTATAATGATTATGCAGGACAAGCTACCGATAATAGCGAGGAATGGGTGAAAGTTGTAGAAAAACATAATGAAATATTATGAGAGGATGCTTTTGAAGTAGATATTCAGACTTTTGAGAAGTCACTCGAAATGTACGGAAGAAATAGTTACTGCATGTCTTTTCAGTCGGAAATGAGCTCACCAGAATATATGTCTTCTTTGGAAGAACTCAATACTAATAATTAATGCACTATTTTAATATTTGATTTGAAGAAAAAATCACTCTTTTGAGTAGAGATGATTTAAATTCGGGGTGAGGTACCTTTTCATATTATCCTTAAAAAAAGTTCCTTTAATAACTTAAAAACGTGGCTTGTTTTAAGGATAATGATCACAGAAAAAATCTCAAATTTACTGGTCATAACTACACTATTCTTTTCTGATTCAAGCCTTCCGTGCCATCGAAGGTTTGGATACTACATATTCAGATACCTAAGTCATTTGTGCGTTCTGGGATGCCTAGGATGAAAATAATGATTTGCATTTAAATCCCTTAGCTGGGTTCTATTTTTAAGTAGACGATGACACAAGAGATTAAAACAAAAAACCCATCATTAGATGGGTTTTTTGAGGTTCCGAACGGATTCGAACCGCCGTAAAAGGTTTTGCAGACCTCTGCCTAGCCACTCGGCCACGGAACCTTAGTTACTCAATTAATTATTTTGGATGACCATCAGTTTCCTGCTAATGTTCTTCAAAATGATTCAGACCTTATTATGATTTCTCATCTTTAGGTTTCTCTTTTTTATTCGCCGCTCGTTTAGCTACAGCCTTCTTTATCTCAGCCTTTGCTCCATCTTCCATTTTTTCTTTCAAAGATGACAAAACTTCAATATCTCCAAGGGTAGAATTACTTGAATCAGCTTTCTTTTTATCAGTTTTCTTACCCTTTGGCGCTTTCGGCTTTGGCGTTTCGTTGGATATATGATCTGATTCTTTCCATGAACCTGTGTGGGTCAGAATAATTCTCTTATCATCTTTTGCAAATTCAATGACTCGGAAGTCTAACGTCTCCCCTTCAGCTCCTTCTAAACCATCTTCCTTGGTTAAGTTCCTGCTGTTACAAGTCCCTTCTAATCCGTAAGGAAGTTCAAGGATCGCATTTCGCTCACCTTTACTCAAAATAGTACATTTATGAATAGAACCCCGAGTAAATACAGATTCAAAGTTATCCCATGGGTTATCCTCGAGATGCTTGTGACTCAATGCCAGTTTTCTATTGGTGGTATCAAGCTCCATGACAATCACTTCAAGTTCGTCACCTATTTTCACAAATTCGGAAGGGTGCTTTACTTTTTTTGTCCAACTCAAATCAGAAACATGAACAAGACCATCAATACCCTCCTCAAGTTCTATAAATAACCCGAAGTTGGTTAAGTTCCTCACAATACCTTTGTGCTGGGTTCCTACCGCATATTTGACCAATGCATCTTGTTTTGTCCATGGATCTTCAGACAACTGCTTGATACCCAACGACATTTTTCGCTCATTTCGATCAATGGTCAAAACAACGGCATCTTTTTCATCTCCGATTTTCATGAAGTCCTGTGGATTTCTCAGGTGTTGAGACCAAGACATTTCACTTACGTGGATCAATCCTTCTACGCCTGGTATTATTTCAAGAAAAGAACCATAATCTGCGACGTTGACAATCTTACCTTTGATTTTAGATCCGATTTCGATGTCGGCAGCCAATGAATCCCACGGATGAGGAGTCAATTGCTTCATTCCAAGTGAAATTCGCTTCTTCTCATCATCAAAATCAAGGACAACGATGTTTACTTTTTCATCTAACTTCAATACATCTTCAGGATGATTGATTCTTCCCCATGAGATGTCTGTGATGTGCAGTAATCCGTCAACACCGCCAAGATCGATGAAAACACCGAAGTTGGTCATGTTTTTGATAATTCCTTCCAATACTTGGCCTTTCTCAAGGTTACTTAGGATCTCAATTTTCTGCTTTTCAAGATCTTTTTCGATAAGTACTTTATGAGAGACTACTACGTTGTCGTTTGAATAATTAATTTTAACTACTTTGACTTCCATTTTGTTACCTACGAAAACATCAAAATCTCGTATGGGCTTGACATCAATTTGAGACCCTGGAAGGAAGGCTTCTACACCGTAAACGTCCACAATAAGACCTCCTTTGGTGCGTCTTTTGACCATACCGTCGATGACGATATCCTCATCAAGTGCTTTTTGGATATTATCCCAAGCCTTGACAATTTTTGCTTTTCTTCGTGATAGTACTAATTGCCCAATGGCATTTTCTTGTTCCTCGATATATACTTCAACAATATCGCCAGGCTTTAATTCGTCAACATCTCTAAATTCTGATCTTGATACGATTCCATCAGATTTAAAACCAATATTGACGATAACTTCACGATTGGTCAATGCAACTACGTGTCCTTCGATGACTTGTTTTTCGGTGATTGTATTTACAGTTTCTCCGTACAATGACTCGAGATCTGCTCTTTCTTTATCTGAATATTCAGATTTGTTTTCATCCTCAAATTCCTCCCATGTTTGTTGAACGGGAGCAGGATTTTTGATTTTGACTTCTTTTTTTTCTATCTTGATCTCGGGCTTCAGGTTGGCTACTTCGTCGGAAACGGGAATTTCTTTTTCTTCAACTTTAATGACATTTTTTGTAGGCTTTTCTTTGGATGTTTTTGCTACTGGCTTTTCTTCGGGTGCTTTTTCTGCAGGCTCTTCTTTGGATTCTTTTGCGATAGGCTCCTCTTTGGGTGCTTTTGCTACTGACTTCTCTTTGGGTGCTTTTGCTACTGGCTTTTTTTTGGATACTGCTTCAACTTTCTCCACTTTTTTGGGAGTTATTTTTTTAGTTTTTGATGGTGTTTTTTTGTTTTCTTCTTTTAAAGCGTCAGCTTTCTTTTCTGTCGCTTTTATAGGTTTAGGTGCTGCTTTCGCTTTGACTTTTGCTTTTTTTACCTTCGCAGCTTTCACTTTCTTGGTCGTGTCCACTTTTTCTTCTGTCTTAGCAACCTCTTTTTGATCTTTCTCTTCTTTCTTTGGCATAATAATTAACCCTTTTTAAATACACTTACATGATAAGGGAGATACATGTAATTTTTGTTGAAAATATATGGTTAAATTTATCCATACTCATTCTTCTGAATGGAGCGCAAATATAATGATTAAATTAAAAAATAATGTATTCTGGTTTTAACTTATTAGTAGAAATAACGAGGAGGTATTAAAAAACTTAATTAATTGTACAGAACCCCTTAAATTTGGATGAATAAAAAGCACCGCATGAAAAACATTTATTTGATTTTCCTTGTTCTACTTGTTTTTTCATTGAGTTGTCAAGAAAAAGAAAAGGCCGACTTGGTGATACACAATGGAACCATTTATTCTGTGGATGTAAACGACACCCAAGTGGAGGCCGTAGCAGTTAAAAGAGGTAAAATATGGAAAGTGGGTAGCTCTAAGGAGATAATTAAATTCTCAGGTGAAGAGACTCAGTGGATCGACCTCAATGGGAAAACGATGTTTCCTGGATTTATTGAAGGTCACGCTCACATTATGGGAATAGGGGCTAACTTGATGAACTTAGACTTAATGGGCACCACGAGTTATACTGAAATAGCGAACATCGTAGCTGCAAAAGCAAAGACCCTACCTGAAGGCGATTGGATTATTGGTCGAGGATGGCACCAAGACAAATGGAGCAATGAAGCTGAACGTAGCTTTAAAGGATTTCCTTCAAATGATTTACTGAACGATTTAGTACCCAATCACCCGGTCTATTTGACACATGCCAGTGGTCATCTTGGATTAGCGAATGCAAAAGCAATGGAAATCTTAGGGGTCGACGGCCAGACCGCTGATCCAGACGGGGGAGAGATTTTTAAAGGATTTGACGGACAACCGACGGGAATTTTCAATGAAACAGCACACATCAATGCACGCACAGGCATACCTAAGCCCAGTGCGCAGTGGTTAGAAACTTCTTTAAAGCAGTCCATAGATCATATTTTAGCCAATGGTATTACCAGTTTTCATGAAGCGGGATCGAGGGCTTCTGGGGTGGAGTTGTATCATAAATTACTGCTTCGAGATGAGCTCAAGATCAGACTCTATGTCATGTTGAGCGGAGATGATGAAAATCTTTTGTCGGATTATTTTGCCAAGGGGATTTTTATGGATTCCTTACATCGACTCACCATTAGATCTGTGAAGCTCTATGCAGATGGCGCGTTAGGCTCGAGAGGGGCTTGGTTACTCAAGGCATACAGCGATGCACCGGGTAAATTCGGTCACAATGTGCGTGATATGGAAGCACTAGAGAAACTAACTTTAGCAGCTACTCAGGCGGGTTTTCAAGTCTGTACACATGCCATCGGAGACAGAGGAAATCGGGAGGTTCTAGATATGTATGCCCGAGCCTTTGAGATTTATCCCGAAAAAAAGGTCAACAGTAGATACAGGATTGAGCATGCCCAACACATTAGTTCACAAGACTTGATCAGGTTCAAGGAACTTGGAGTGATCCCCGCCATGCAAAGCATTCATATGGCCTCTGATCGACCCTGGGCGATCGATCGTTTGGGTCAAGAGAGAATCAATGAGGGTGCTTATGTTTGGCAAAAACTACTGGAGCAAGGGACCCCAATCGTTAATGGATCTGACGCCCCAGTGGAGCCCATCAATCCATTGGCTTCTTTTTATGCTGCAGTATCTCGGATGACATTGAAAGGGACGCCAAAAGGGGGGTATGAACCTTCTCAAAAAATGTCCAGAAGACAGGCATTGAAATCTTATACCATCGATGCGGCCTATGGAGCATTTGAAGAAGATATAAAGGGTTCGATAGAAGTGGGAAAATTAGCAGATTTCACCATCTTAGATCAAGATATTATGGCCATAGAAGAAAGTGAGATATTAAAAACGCAGGTTGCGATGACCATCGTGGGGGGTAAAGTTTTGTTTGAAAGAAAATAATATAAATTATAATAAAAGAAGATTCAGCATAAAAGGTGTTTGTAAAGAAAAATATCTCATTGAAAAGTTACAATACCTTTGGTATTGATGCCAAGGCTCAGTTTTTGCTTGAGATTGAAAGTGATGAGCAATTAAGAGCGGCCTATCAATCCTCTGAATTTAGGGCCTTGCCCAAATTAGTATTAGGAGGGGGCTCCAATATATTGTTCACAAAGAATCAGCGGAAGGCGATCCTTAAAATCAATATCAGAGGGATCGAGGTATTGGACCAGAAAGGTCATGAAGTACGGGTAAAAGTCGGTGCAGGTGAGGCTTGGCATCAGTTTGTGCTCTGGTGCTTAGATCATGATTTTGGGGGTGTTGAAAATTTATCATTGATCCCAGGGACGGTCGGTGCTGCACCCATTCAAAATATAGGAGCCTACGGTGTTGAGCTCAAAGATGTATTTGAATCATTGGAGGCCTATGAAATCAAGTCAGGAAAAATCAGATCGTTCAATAAGGAGCAATGTCAATTTGATTATCGACACAGTTTTTTTAAAGGGCGCGGTAAGGATCAATTTGTGATTACATCGGTTACATTCAAGTTGACTACCCAGCCAATCTTTAATGTATCCTATGGAGGCATTCAACAAAGGATAGATGAAAAAGAATTAGAATTAAATATTCGGAATATCAGTGAGTCCGTCATTCATATCCGACAAATAAAACTCCCAGACCCTATCAAAATTGGAAATGCAGGCAGTTTTTTTAAAAATCCCATCATAGAAAAACCCTTGTACGATGCTTTGAGCTTAATTTACGAGGATTTACCGCATTATCCTGTAGATTCAGGGAGCATCAAGATACCTGCAGCCTGGCTTATTGAGCAATGTGGTTGGAAGGGTAAACGTATGGATCAAATTGGCGTACATGAGCGTCAACCGTTGGTACTGGTGAACTATGGGGAGGGAAAGGGCATAGAGATTTTGAAATTATCTGAACAAATTCAGTCATCCATTCAGAAAAAATTTGGGATTGAGCTGGCCAGAGAGGTAAATGTTTTCTGATTTAAAGAATGATTTGCGCAGAAATTTGTACGTGAAAAGGTTTGGCAGCGGGTAGGTCCAAGTAATTCATTCTGTGAAAGAAATCCACACGAAAAAATTTAAATACATTTTCAACGCCATAACCTAATTCGATGTAAGGTATATTCGGATGGAATGGATTGAGGTTTGCCAGATAATCATCGTCATGAATGGTGGGATCATGTTCGATGAGGTTTTGTTCTTTTAGGTTTCCATAAAGGAGATTAGCATTGGCTACCAAACGCCATTTTAATTGCTTGATAAGTGGGATTTTATTCAAGACAAAACCCTCAAAGAAATGTCGATAGCGAAGGCTGAGGTATTGATTTGAGGTAAATTCATTAAAATTCATGGTGTTGAAAGCAGCGGAGGTATAAAAAATCATTTCATTTCCCAAATGGTTTTTAAGCAGGGCATAGGGAACGGCACCGAATATTTTACCTGCATCTAATTCATAACGAGAAACACCCAATAGGCTGAGGTTTATTTTTTGATACAGATAGAAGTTTAATTTGTCATATCTGAAATCACCTAATGCCCAATGAAGCCCTTTGGAATAAGTGAGTGCTACAATGGGCCATTTTGAAGGGCCAAAAGAGATTCTTCGGTTGTTGTCGATGATGATGATTTCATCTTTTCCGTAACGTACGCCTAATTTGACCTCACTGGTATTGAAGGTTGATTGTAAATCATATCCATTGCTTATGGTATCATATTGGTTTGTTCGCAGCTCTGCGCTGACCAAAAATCCTTTAAAAAAAGCACGTTGTAGGCTTAACTTTTGATTATTGATAAGGTAGGGACTACGTAAAGTACCAAATCTACTGGCAGCTAGAAAAACATTGTTTTCTTGAAGATTCTCCATTTCTAGGCCTACTTGATCAATTTCACGTTGTACCGACAGACTTGCGGTCGTCCATCTGTTTCGATCAATGATCCGGGTTACCGAGCCTCGATACTTAATATTTTGATCTTTAAAGCCGTAGGCCAAGTAACCTTGGAGTAACCATTTGTTGCTAAATTTGATATTGGTCTTGACCCCCATACCCATTCGCACGCCTTCGATGTCATTTATGTTAAAAAATCCAGGCCAAGGTCCAAAATCTATTTTACCAATGGGTAAATAACCTGAGCCTATAAACTTCAATCCTTCAGTGTAGCGCTTGATGATAGGGATGTTTTTTAAGGTATCTACCATCTTCAGCACTGCGATCTCTTCAATCGATAATGGATCAGCCCGATTATTTTTCCAAAAAAGATCATCTCCTTTTTTAAAGTTGTTTGATAGTACTACGTTTTGAGTAAAAAAAGAGGAGGGTTTCGGAGCTCCAACATAGAGACTGTCTACTGAGGTATAAAATTTAGCCAAAAGACCCGCGCTTTTAGGAGTAATTTGCCCTATTTTAATTTGAACCCGTGTTTTTATGGGAATCATAGGACCAGAAGGGGTCGCTTTCAGTTCTTGTTGGATCTTGATGCGTTCTATAAAATTCAAATTCGCATCTTTCGAGATGGTCAAGTCAAGTTGTTGGAGCGCATAGTTTTGGCTATTGATCCATAGGGTGCCTGAAAAGGCTAAATCCTGCGTTCTTAGTGGATAAACTTTAAGGACATAGTGCTGTTCATTATCGATGATCACAGAATCTAAAAGATCAAAATCATAAAAATTTCTCCAACCCTCTGCGATGGGCGAAACAAATTCTTTTTCTAGAATACTGATCCAGTTGGTATTGAAATTATATCCTTGAAAGGCAGAACCTGTTATTTGAGAAATAGTTGAACCATCAGTGATACCTACACCGCTTAAACGTGTATTTTGTACGACTTCTTTCTTGAGTTCAGGGGAATTACGGTAATAATATTTAGATAACGTCTCAGAAAAAAATATAGGCAATATTTTATCTCCCTCATCATTGGTAAGTTGCTTTATAGAATCCAAAGTTGAGGTAACTTTCTGCATCGATTTTCGATTTGAGAAGCCCTCAGAGATGTGATCGATATCAATTTCAATTTTCGTATAATTTTTGGTTTCGTAAGAAGTTAGCTGTCTTTTATCAAAGGAATTTTTAAAATTGGCGGCCTTTTCAATAATAGCAAAAGCGGGATTTTCACCTGCTTCAAAAATGAAACCTTCAAATTCAAAATCTGAAGGTTTGAGCTGAATATTTATGGTTTGATTATATTCTTGGGATAGTTTCTTATTAAACGAATCGTAACCTAAATAGGTGACGTTGATACTGTCGGCAATCACCGAACTTTTTATTTTATAATTGCCTTCAAAATCCGTCGAAATACCCACAATTGTACCTTTTATAAGGACGGCTGCATAGGGAATAGGATCTCCTGTTTCTGTATCAGTAATTTTTCCTTGGATCACATATTGTGATGTCGCAGAGAAATTCAAGGAAGTAAGGAAAAGAAGCAAATACCACTTAAGCATGTTGTGATTTTTTGTTGGGAGCGTGATGGTTTAAAAAAAAATGTCTTTTAAGTAGATTTTTTGCTCTTCAAAGTTACTATAGATTCTATGGTTAAGAATCTAATTGATAATATAAATATAAGTTTGATTTTTTTACAATCGCTTACTAGATATGGCTTCTTTATTAAGAGGAGATTTTTGGACAAATTGGACAAATTCAAATTCTCTTCAAAAAGAGAGGCTATATTTATATTTATGAAAGTACTCATCGTTGAGGATAACGCAGCGCTTACCACCATCATTACCACTTATTTGGAGCGCTCAGGTTTTGTTTGCGAACAAGTTACTGACCTTAAGCAAGCGTTAGAGAAACTCTATGGATTTTCCTATGACATCGTCTTGCTAGATTTAACACTTCCAGATGGAGATGGGTTGACTTTGCTGGAGCAGCTTAAATCAAAATGGTCAGCTACGGGAGTACTCATCATGTCTGCTAAAAATGCCTTAGATGATCGACTCAAGGGATTGGATATGGGAGCAGATGATTATTTGCCCAAACCCTTTCACATGGCGGAACTTAATTCCAGAATGAAAGCGATCTATAGAAGGAGACATCAAAAAGGGGCGGTTAATTTAATTTTTAAAGAAATAATGATTAAAGTGGAGGCCAAAGAAGTGGAGGTCAATAATATTGTTTTAGATCTGACCAAAAAGGAATTTGAGTTACTAAGATATTTTATGGTAAATAAAAATAGATTATTGACCAAACAAGCTATTGCAGAGCATCTTTGGGGAGATTATATGGATATGGCAGATTCTTTTGATTTTGTCTATCAGCATATTAAAAATCTTAGAAAAAAAATAAAAGATGCGGGAGGTCAGGATTATATTTCAACGGTTTATGGTGGCGGTTATAAAATGATGGAATCATGAATTTAATTACACGTTTCACGCTCGCTTTTGTATTGGTGGCTGCCGTAGTCTTTGTCGGGGGTGGATTCATTTCTTACCAGGTAGTAAAAAAGGAGATTCAATCAGAAGAAAAAAGATTTTTGAAATCCCGATACAAAAGATTACTTAAATATCTAGAAATGAGTCCACCTGCCAATGGGTTTACAAGGAATAAAACCATTCTTGAACCGGTAAACAAGGATATATCCTTATATGGTCCCATATTTTCAGATACACTGGTTAAGCATGAGCATTTTGGTAAAATGGAAAATCAAATTAAGTTGGAATCTGTTGTGGAAATTGCTGGACAACGATATCACATTATCCAATTTGATTTAATTGTAGAGTCTGATGATATCATAAAGAGCGTCACAAAAAGTATGCTGATCACCTTTTTGATTTTACTTTTTTCGACCGTAATGATTGCTTTGTTTATCTCTTATTATATGCTGGCACCTTTTCGAATACTTTTAACTAATATCCAAAATTTTTCAATCACCCAAAAAGAACCTATTCAATTCACGATCAGTAAAGTCAAAGAATTCAATAAAATCAATCATTTTTTACTGGAGATGACGAGCAAAATAATTTCCGATTATCAGTTGTTAAAAGAGTTTACGGAAAACTCTTCCCATGAATTTCAAACACCCATCGCCATTATTCAGGGGAAACTAGAGAATATGCTCGAAGAAAATAATTTGAGTCAAAGTCAAATGAACAGTCTGATCGAGATGCAAAGTACTTTGTCTCGGTTGAGTAAAATGACCACTTCATTGTCATTATTGACTAAAATAGAAAATCATGAATTTAATAACACCGAAAAATTAAACCTTAGCGTGATACTGAGAGCGCTTTTAAAAGAATACGAGGAGTTATTGATTTTGAAAAAAATCACGTTGAGCATGGACCTAGCTAAGGATATTGAGATTTCCGGTGATCGCGTACTGGTTCAAATTATGTTAACCAATTTAATAAGCAATGCCATAAGGCATAACATTGAATCCGGGAAGATTAATTTGACACTGAGTGCAAATACTTTCATTATATGGAACTCAGGACTACCAACTGATGTTAATCCTGCAGACTTTTTTGAACGTTTCAAAAAATCAAATCAACATGTAAATTCTCTAGGCTTAGGACTTTCCATCGTACAAAAAATAGCAGAAAATTACAAGTACCGCATAAGCTATCAAGTGGAAGATGATAGACATATATTAAAACTGAATTTCTAAGTACCCTTATTCTTTATCTTTTTTTTTATCAATATTTTTTGCCAAACGAGAGGCTTCAGAATTTTATCAGATTTCAATCTTAGACTTGTATTTTAATTATAAAAATGAATAAAATGACAAACTATCTCTGCACCCTAATATTAATGATTTTCGGGTTCCAATTAATGGCTCAAAATCAGCTTGCACCCAAGATAAAAAAAGTCATTGCTGGTTTTATTATAGATGGAGATACACAAGAAGCTGTTGAGTTTGCCACTGTGAGTGTGTTTCAATCTTCGGATTCAAGTTTAGTTGGAGGAGCGCTTTCCGATCAAAAAGGGGGATTTGATCTTGAGCTGGCTCCAGGATCATATGAATTGCAAATTCAGTTTTTAACTTATAAGTCTAAAACGATGCAGGTAACCATATCCAGCAATGATCCCAACAAAATAAATCTAGGCAAATTGATTTTGGATCAAGATACCCAAGAGTTGGATGAAGTTGTGGTGCAGAGTGAAAGAACCCAAATGGAATTGCAGTTAGATAAGAAAGTCTACAATGTCGGGAAAGATTTAAGTAATCTCGGAGGTAGCGCTGCCGACATTTTAGATAATTTGCCCTCAGTAGCCGTCGACGTAGATGGCAATGTGGGTTTGCGAGGGAGTAACAATGTGAAGATACTCATTGATGGCAAGCCTTCAGGTCTGGTTGGGCTGTCCAGTTCAGATGCGCTGCGTCAGCTTCAAGGAAATTTAATTGAGCGCGTAGAAATCATTACTAATCCTTCGGCACGTTATGACGCTGAGGGTCAAGCAGGCATCATCAACATTATTTTAAAGAAAGAGCGAGCCAAAGGACTAAATGGCAGTTTTTCTGTAAATACAGGTTATCCGGACAATCATGGGGGTTCGGTAAGTATTAATTTGCGTCGAAAATGGGTGAACTTATTTACCAATTTCGGTGGGAGTTATCGCAATGCTCCAGGAACAGCTTTTTCCAACCAAAAATTTAATTATCCAGATACCAGCTACAGAACCAATGTCGACAGAGACATGGCACGCGGGGGTCTAAATTACAGTTCGAGATTTGGTGCGGATTTTTTTATTAATAAATCAACCACATTGACCGCTTATTATCTTTTTCGTTTCTCGGATGAAGATAATTTCACTAAAATGACCTACAATGATTACGATCAGCTGGATAATTTCAGTCAATTACTGAGGGATGATCAGCAGGTGGAAGACGATCAGAACTTAGAGTACGGTTTAAATTTAGAAAAGAACTTTCAACGTAAAGGCCATAAATTAACTTTGGACTTCCAGAGTCAAGACAACAGCGAAGTAGGAGGGTCCAGTGTAGTAGAGGACTTCAGAGGCATCGGAGAAACTGATTTTAAAACATCAGGTTACATGAGTTCGGGAAACTCCGAAGGTGAAAAAAGGATGATGTTTCAAACAGATTATTTTCATCCATTGGGTGATGTGGGTTCGTTTGAATTGGGCTCAAGATTGACCTTTAGAGAGATATTCAATAATTATATCGTTCAGAACAGTGATGATGGTGAGTTATATATAGAGAATACGGATTTATCTAATGATTTCAATTATGATGAAAACATCTATGCTTTTTATGCCATTTTCAACAATGAATTTGAGAAGTTATCTTATCAAATTGGGACCAGATATGAAATCAGTGATGTGAGTACAGAGTTGTTGAATACTAATCAGAAGAACAATCAAAATTATGCCAATTTTTTTCCCAGTGCCTTTATTACCTATAATCTAGCCAACAAGCATAAATTACAAGCCAGTTACAGTCGGAGAATACAAAGGCCTCGTTTGTGGAGTTTAAATCCCTTCTTTTCCATTTCTGATTCACGAAATTTTTGGGTAGGAAATCCCAACCTAAAACCTAGTTATGCAGATTCTTATGAGTTGGGATACTTACAAAATTTTGATAAATCCTCATTTTATTTCGGGGCTTATCACCGTCACAGTACCAATATTGAACAACGGATCACTTCAGTTGTGGATACACTCGGCTTAAACAATGTGACCATTACCAAACCGGAAAATTTGGGTTTGAGAAATTCTATGGGTATAGAAATGAATGGTTCTTTGGAGATCTCAAAATGGTGGAATTTAAATGGTAATGCTAATTTTTTCTATTCCAATACAGAAGGAACGTTGCTGGTTGAGAATGCCGCATCAGTAGTTTTAAGTGCTGAGGCTTACAGCTTTTCAACCAGATTAAGCAATAATTTAAAATTCAAGAAGCTATTTGATGCTCAGGTCAATTTGATGTACCGCGCACCTCAAAATACAACTCAAGGAAAGAGATTGTCAATGATGTCCTTAGACTTGGGCTTCTCCAAGGATGTATTGGACAAAAATGGGACTTTTTCCTTAAGCATTCGAGATTTATTTAATACCAGAAAATACAGAGGCATTACCGATCTTGAAAATTATTATACCGAATATGAATATCAACGCCGCCGCCGTCAAGCCACTTTGTCTTTCACCTATAGACTCAATCAAAAGAAGAAGAGAGGTGGAAATCGTGGAGGAGGTTATGGAGGAGGTGATATGGAGGGTTATTAAACCAAAGTATCTTGGACAGGGTTGATATCCCCTTTATAGGCTGCTACTTCTACTCCAAATTGAAGAAGAAAATCAACACCTTCGTCCTTGTCTATTCCCTTGTATGCGGCATAGGATTTGTAATAAATTACTTTTTTAACTCCCATGGTCAAAATAATGCGTGCGCAAGCCAGACATGGAGATAAAGTAACGTATAAAGTTGCTCCTTCTACCGAGCTGTTGTTCTTAACAGCATAAAGTAAGGCATTTTGTTCAGCATGTATAGCCAAAGAGCAACCTCCCTTTGAATCACTTTCACAACCACTTTCAGGCCATTTTTCATCGCAGTTGTGGGTGCCTGCTGGAGGCCCATTGTAACCAATAGAAATGATTCGTGTGTCTTTGGTCAGTACTGCCCCTACATGTCGTTTGATACAATGTGATTTGCTGGCCAAATTGACCGCCAATTCCATAAAGAGTTGATCAAACGATGTCTTTTCCATTGAGAGTGCGGGGAGTAGCTACAAATGTGCTTGCAAAAGGATGATGAAATATGTAAGCAAGGTATATTAAAAGAGATCCTAGGCTATACTCTCGGGATCTCTTTGAAAAGCAGTTTAGCCTAACAAAATTCTTCGTAAACCTGCTCTAAATGTTCTGCAATCATTTTCGCAGGTCTTCCTTCGATATGGTGTCGTTCGATCATATGTACTAACTCACCATCTTTAAACAGGGCAATAGCTGGAGACGAGGGTGGGTAGGGAAGGGTATACTCTCTCATTTTAGCAACCGCTTCAATATCAGCACCGGCAAATACGGTCGTGAGTTCTGCTGGTTTCTTGGTGCTGGCATCAAGTGACATGGCTACACCGGGTCTGGCGGCGCCGGCTGCACAACCACACACAGAGTTGATCATCACCAAGGAAGTGCCTTTATGTTCTTTCATAAACGCATCTACGGCCTCAGCCGTTTTTAACTCATTAAAGCCGATACTAGTAAGTTCTTCGCGCATGGGCGATACTAAATGTTCTGGATACATATTATTCTCAGTTTATATTGTTTTACAAAAATCCTAATTCAAGTTGTGCCGCCTCGGACATCATCTCTGCAACGTAAGGAGGTTCAAAAGTTACCTCAACATTGACGTCATTAACTTCTTCTACTTCTTTTATTCTCATTTCAATTTCCCCAGGTATTTCTTCAGCGCTCGGGCATGCTGGGGAGGTTAAAGTCATGAGGACATGGACATTATTCACGGGAAAAATATTGATTTCATAGATCAATCCTAATTCGTAGACATCCACAGGAATTTCAGGGTCATATACCAATTTGATGGCATCAACTATTTTTTCTTTAAGAGCATTTTGCGCATCTGTATTCTCTTTTTTATTCACAGGGTCACTCATTTTTTGTCTTTTATGTTGATGGCTAAGGCATACAATTTCATTTGTTTAATCATGGCTGAAAATCCATTTGACCTTTGACTACCTATAAATCTACCCATTCCTATCTTATCAGGAAAATAAATGTCCTCATTTAATATTTCCTCTGCACGATGACCCGAAAGCACCCTCACCAATAAGCTGACGAGTCCTTTGGTAACTACGGTATTTGAATCGGCATGAAAAATTACTCGTTGATCTTCTTCTTGTGCAAATAACCAAACTTTTGACTGACATCCTTTGACAATAAAATCATCATTTTTATTATTTTTGGGAAAGGGCGCCAATTGATCGCCCAGTTCAATGAGGTAATTGATGGACATTTCTAAATCACCATCAAGTAATCCAAACTCTTCAATTATCTCTTCCTGGCGAACCTTAATATTCATTTATCTTAGTTTTTTGATGAGGCTACTCAATACTGATACAAATTGATCCACTTCTTCAAAAGTATTATAAATCGCAAAAGAGGCCCGCGCAGTACCTTCTACTTTAAATCTGTCCATTAGAGGTTGCGTACAATGATGTCCCGTTCGAATGGCGATACCTTTGGCATCTAATAAGACACCCAAATCAAATGGATGTACTCCCTCAACATTAAACGAAATTAAAGAAGCCTTTTCTGAAGCGGTACCCATAGGTTGAAACCCTTCAATTTCACTCAGCTGAGTAGTGGCTCTCAACAAAAGCGTATTTTCATGATGGCTGATTTGGTCTAAACCAATACTTTGTACGAATTCAATGGCTTTATTGAGACCTGTGACACCTGCGATATTGGGAGTACCTGCTTCAAATTTGAAGGGAATTTCGTTGTAGGTCGTTTGCGTGAAACTTACCTCTTTAATCATCTCACCTCCTCCTTGATAGGGTGGTATGGCCTCTAATAGAGATCTTTTCCCGTAAAGGACACCAACTCCGGTCGGTCCATACATTTTATGTCCAGAAAAAGCATAAAAATCGCAATTTAATGATTTGACGTCAATCTTATTGTGCGGTGTTGCTTGGGCACCATCGATCAGCACTTTTGCGCCCCATTTATGCGCTGCTGCAATGACTTCTTTCACAGGATTAATGGTTCCTAATGTATTAGAAATATGCACCATTGATACAATCTTGGTACGCTCTGAGAGTAGATTCAAAAACTCTTCAAAGATGAGTTCTCCCTTATCATTGATAGGGATAATTTTCAAAACAGCTTTGGTCTTCTCACAAATGATTTGCCATGGAACAATATTAGAATGATGTTCCATACAAGATATCAATACTTCATCACCTGGTTTTAGTAGAGACCCACCTAGGGAATGCGCCACCAAATTGATGCTGTCTGTAGTACCTTTGGTAAAGATGATTTCCTCAGACTCGTTGGCATTGATAAACTGGGCAATCGATTTTCTGGTATTTTCATAGGCTGCTGTGGCCCGCTCAGCCAGAGTGTGAATTCCTCTATGGATATTTGCGTTGTCCTCAGTATAATATCTACTGATCTCAGAGATAACGGCAAGGGGTTTCTGTGTCGTGGCCGCATTATCAAAATAAATCAGTGGGTTACCATTCACCGATTGATCCAAAACGGGAAATTGCTTTCTGATTGCGGTTAGGTCAAGTTGGTCTTTCAAAGTCAATGTCATCCAATCAATCGTTTTCTGATGAGTGTATCAATTTCTTCCTTTACGAATTCAAAAGGGATATATTCTAAAGATTGTTTCGCGAAAGCGATGAGAATCAAGGCTTTGGCTTGGTTTTTTCCAATGCCTCGGGCTCTTAAGTAAAAAAGTGCCTCTTCATCCATTTGTCCGACAGTGCATCCGTGTGAACATTTGACATCATCTGCCCAAATTTCAAGTTGAGGTTTGGTATAAATACTTGCCTCATCAGAGAGGTTTATATTTTGATTAGACTGAAAAGCATTGGTCTTTTGTGCTTCAGGTCGTACAAAAATCTTACCATTGAAAACGGCCCTTGAATTTTCATCTAGTATGCCTTTGTAAAGTTCATTACTGTAGGAGTGGGGCTGAGTATGATTCACTGCCGTATGATTGTCAACATGGGTTTGACCCGCAATTAGATAAAGGCCATGCATGTGCGATTCACAATGCTCTCCTAATTGGTTTATGCTGAGGTTATTTCTAATTAATCCTCCCTCAAAGGAATAAACATTACTGTTAAACTTGCTTTGGGTGTCTTGGTTTACTTCGAGATTATAAACCTGGAAAACATGTTTCTTGTAATTTTGAATTTTCGTTATGTTTACTTCAGCATTGGCTTTTACATCTACCGACACCTTTTTATTGATAAAGACGGGATAGTTTCCTGTGCTGATGGTTTTTTCGAGAATCTGGATGTGTGTATTTGAATGCGCAGTGATCTGAGTGTTTGGATTACCAAATACTTGGCCCTGCTCACTATCGTAAAAATAATAAATGAAAAAGGGTTGAGGTCTATAGTTTTCACTCACCTCAATTTTTAAACTATTTTCACAAAATGCCACATTTAGTGCATCAAAGACGTCCTTGAAGCTTTGGTCTGAATCTGTTGCTGATTGACAGCAAACATCATTGAGTAGTTCCGATCGGGCAGGTAGGTAGTTCCCATTGAGAAAGACCAAATGATTACCTTTTAATTTGTAAAAATGATCTTCAAAATGGAGCGCAGTTGTCTTTGAGGTTGTAATTTTTTCAAAATCGAATTTTTTTTTCAAAATTCGATCGACGGGGGTATATTTATATTCTTCATTTTTTCGACTGGGAAAATTATGAAGTAATGCAAAGTCTAGCGCAGATTTTCTATGGGACAATGAAGAAGACAGATAGGTTGCTTCATTTTTATTAAATTGGTCTTTAATGCTATTGATCACAGATATATCCATTATAAAATTAAATGGTCTCTAGGGAACCATGTTCAGCTTTTATCCAATCGTAACCTTTTTCCTCCAGTTCCATTGCCAGGGATTTGTCTCCGGTCTTTACAATTTTCCCGTCAAACAAGACATGAACAAAATCAGGTAGAATATAGTCAAGAAGTCGCTGGTAATGGGTAATGAGAATACTTGCATTGTCTTTTGACTTCAAACTATTAACACCATGTGAAACAATCCTTAAGGCATCAATGTCTAATCCTGAATCTGTTTCATCAAGGATGGCTAGTTTAGGTTCGAGCATGGCCATTTGAAAAATTTCATTTCTTTTTTTCTCGCCTCCAGAAAATCCTTCATTCAATGATCGACTGAGTAGCGCTTGATCGATTTCAACAAGTTTCATTTTGGACTTCATCAGTTTGAGAAAAGCAACCGCATCTAGGCTTTTTTTACCTCGATGTTGACGAATTTGATTCATCGCAGTTTTTAAGAAGTTTGTAGTACTGACGCCCGGGATTTCAACGGGATATTGAAAGGCTAAAAAGATACCCTCCCTTGCCCGTTCTTCAGCTTCTAAATCAAGGAGGTTTTTGTTTTCAAAAACAATACTGCCCTTCATGATTTCATAACCATCTCTTCCCGCTAATACGGAGGCCAGGGTGCTTTTCCCCGACCCATTAGGACCCATTATTGCATGTACTTCCCCGGCTTTGATTTCTAAGTTAATGCCTTTGAGGATCTCTTTACCCTCGATATTTGCATGGAGATTTTTTATGGATATCATTTGATTTTTTCTACTGACTTGCTATTTGTTTTTATCCTACACTCCCCTCAAGGGTAAGTGCCAATAATTTCTGTGCTTCCACAGCAAATTCCATGGGTAGGTTATTCATTACTTCCTTGGCAAATCCGTTTACGATTAAGGCAATAGAGCTTTCTTCGTCGAGTCCTCTTTGCTTACAGTAAAAGATTTGATCTTCACCAATTTTAGAGGTTGTAGCCTCATGTTCAATTTGAGAACTACTATTTTCAACATCAATGTATGGAAAGGTATGCGCACCACATTGATTTCCCATTAGTAATGAATCGCACTGAGAAAAATTTCTTGAATGAATCGCTCTTTTTGAAATATTTACGTGACCTCTATAAGAGTTTTGAGACTTTCCTGCCGAGATCCCTTTGGATACGATTCTTGATTTGGTATGCTTTCCCAAATGAATCATTTTAGTTCCCGTATCGGCTTGCTGATAATTGTTGGTCACCGCAACGGAATAAAATTCTCCTACGGAATAATCACCCTTCAAGATACAAGAGGGGTATTTCCATGTGACAGCAGAGCCTGTTTCAACTTGAGTCCAAGAAATTTTGGCATGATCTCCAGCACAAATTCCTCTTTTGGTAACAAAATTATAAATACCACCTAAACCTTCTTTATTTCCTGGATACCAGTTTTGAACAGTAGAGTATTTTACCTCAGCATTCTTTGCTGCATAAATTTCTACTACGGCCGCATGCAGTTGGTTTTCATCTCGCATCGGAGCGGTACATCCCTCGAGATAGCTCACATAGCTATCGTCCTCAGCAACAATCAGCGTTCTTTCAAATTGCCCTGTATTGGCCGCATTGATTCTAAAATACGTAGAAAGCTCCATGGGGCACCTGACACCTTTGGGGATATAACAAAAAGAGCCATCCGAAAACACAGCAGAGTTGAGCGCCGCGTAATAATTATCGGCCGCAGGGACTACTGAACCTAAATATTTTTTAATGAGTTCCGGATGTTCAAGTACGGCTTCACTAAATGAGCAAAAAATAATCCCTAATTCCGAGAGTGTTTCTTTGAAAGTGGTAGCTACAGACACCGAATCAATTACAGCGTCCACTGCGATTCCTGATAAACGTTTTTGTTCGTTCAATGAAATACCTAAGCGCTCAAATGTTTTGATCATTTCAGGATCAAGTTCATCCAAGCTTTTTATGTTACCGCCTTTTTTTGGAGCCGAATAATATTTTAAAACTTGATAATCTATTTTAGGATAATGAACATTGGACCATTTAGGCTCTTCCAGCTGGGACCAATGCCGGAAGGATTTGAGTCTCCAGTTAAGCAGCCATTCGGGCTCATTTTTTTTGTGTGATATAAATTTTACAATATCCTCATTGAGGCCCATGGGGGCTTCATCTGCTTCAAAATCAACAGACCAACCATGCTCATATTCTTTGGAGGTAAATTCTTCTAAAACCTGATCATCTGTACTCATCTCTTATTCTTCTCATATAGGTCGCAAATTTAATCACTTATTCATACACATTCTAAATAAGGAGAAAAAAATATCATTTTTTAACTATTATTATGATATGTCTCAGAATAAGCTCATTACTTTCTGTTTGTCCTAAAAACTAAAATCGATGGCATATCTTTTTTAGGGAGTATGATTTATCCTCAAGAAAAAGACAAATGCCTGTTCAGGCTTTCCTCCAAACTTATAAATGTTTCCGTACGTTCGATTCCTTCAACTTTTTGAATCTTATCATGTAAGACATCTTTAAGGTGCCGGGTGTCCTTGCAATGTATTTTTATGAAAATATTGTAGTTACCTGTTGTATAGTGAACTTTCACGATCTCTGGAATTTTTTTTAAGTTATTCACTACAGAATCGTAAAGAGAACTTTTGAGTAAATAAATGCCCATGAAGCAGGTTACGTCAAATCCCAATTTTGAGTAATCCATTTTAAGTGTTGTACCAGTCACAATTCCCATCTCCTCTAGTTTTTTCATTCTAACGTGTACAGTACCTCCTGACACAAAAACTCTTTTTGCTACTTCTGTATAGGGTATTTTGGCATCTTCCATCAAAATATTGAGTATTTTGAGATCAACGTTATCAATTTCGTAATTTTTACTCATCTTAAAGTTATTTTTTTATTAATTATGCAAAATTATAACTAAATATCTGACTTGTAGATAAATATCATCCAAATCTATTAAATTATTTTTAATATAACGCAAATTATACCTAATTTTACATCGTATTTTTTTTTGATTAAAGCCAAAAAATAATTTATTGTAGGGTGATGAAACTGGCAGACATGCCCTCCTATCTCGGGGGTGAAGGTTCGGGATAAAGCACATATGGAGCTCGTATGTGTCTAACCACTTCGTGAAGGTTCGATTCCTTCTCCTACAGCAAACGATTAGGTTAATGTTGTTTATTTGAAAGTCGTTTGTAGGGGTGCAGACGGCTTTTTTTTGTTTTCCAGAATCATATATCAATGTATTTCAAAAGTTAAAAAAGAAAATAGAGACTCCCAAAAAAGAGCAATTGAATGATTAAAATATGTAGTGAAATCATAAAATGTCCCTTGAATTGGACAAGTTCCAACAAGATTTGGATCAGTAATGAATAAATAAGCCATCCCATATAATTACTGAGGGGTGCGACCATCGTATCAAAAGACCAATAGTCAAGTTGTGGTGCAAGGGGTTCTAATAGAACATCAAGGCTAACCATGAGTACCGAAGAAACCAATATTTTCATGATAGGAAGTTTAAAAAATCTTTGGATAATGCCGCGTGTTGCTAAAGACAAAATGACCCAATTAATCCCCATTATTATAGGAACATTATCGAGCTTCATACCCAAATTAGCACCATAACTATAATTTCCAAAGAGAAAACCAAACTTGACACCCAACCATTCGGCAATAAATCCAATAAAAAAAACTGCTGGAATGGGCCAAGATATTTTGATGCTTTTTTTTGGTAGACCATCCCATAGAACCAGGAAGATTAAGAAAAGTATGGCCCATGTTTTACTTAGGAACCATTGGATGTATCCCAAATGCACACCTATGAGAGCTGAGAGATGAATAATGTAAAGGGCACATATAAAAAGAGAACTCCTTGAGGAGGGCAAACGTTTTTGGATTAAGTTCATTTGAGGCTGGCAATCTGTTCACCTACAATTTTAGCAGATAATAAGGATAAAGGAATACCTCCTCCGGGGTGTACGGATCCCCCGCAAAAATATAAATTTTTTAATTTCTTTGAGAAATTAGGATGCCGAAAAAAGGCTGCGAATTTATTATTACTTGAAGCACCATAAAGGGCTCCTTGATGCGAACTTGTTTCTGATTCTATTTTGATTGGATCTAGAATTTTTTCTGATTCAATATAATCTTCAATATGTACGTTGAGCGTTCGATTTATTTTGCCAATGATATTTTCGCGGGCTTGCTTTTTTATTTGGTCCCAGTCTTGATTAAAATTGCCTGGACAATTAATCATTACAAACCAGTTCTCGCAGCCTTCGGGTGCATCTTTTTTTTCTTCCTTACTTGAGATGTTGATATAAATGGTAGGATCATCAATGAGGGTTTTCCTTTCAAAAATATGCTTGAATTCTTCTTCATAGGATTCGCTGAACAAAATGTTATGAAGATCAAGGGGTTTAAAAGTCTTTTTGATGCCCCAATAAAATATTAAGGCTGAGCTTGACCGCTCTTGAGAAAGAGTTTTTTTGGGTTTGATGACGTCTTTAAGTAGCCGTTGATAGGTGGCGTAGATATCCATGTTGCACACAATCAAATCACATTCATGTTTCTGTGACCCGGCTACAACACCGGTGATTTTGCTTCCTTCGTGAAGAATTTCTGTTACCGCATTAGATAACTGAAATTCGGCTCCTTTAGATTGACATAAACGGTAGAGGCTTTGACTGATCTCATGCATACCCCCTTTGGGAAAATAGGTACCTAAGCCCATTTCTAAATGGGGAATCATGGACATAATGCCTGGGGTTTTATAAGGTGAAGAGCCATTGTAAGTAGCAAATCGATTAAAAAACTGGATCAGTTTCTTATGTTTTAATGTTCGTTGGTTCAGTTGATCAAGGGATTCAAATAAATTTAGGTGAACACTATTAAATAAAGTTTTGATCGTAGTATAAGAAAAATAAGTAGCCCAACGATGCAGTGATTTTTCAAGAAATATGGGTGCAGTAAGGTCATATTTGAGTTTAGACTTTTTCAAATATCTTGCAATAATCATAGGATCAACTTTAAAAGTCTGACTGACTTCATTGACAAACATTGATGGATCCGATTTTGCGGAAAGGGTAGTACCATCCTCCCAAAAATAATTACAGAGGACTTTCTTTCTAATATAATTAAAATGGTCTTTGGGGTTTTCCCCAAACAATTCAAATAATTCATTTATGTATTGGGGCATGGTAAATAGTGAAGGTCCCATGTCCCAACGGTAACCTTTATTGCGAAAACTAGTGATTTTGCCACCCACATAGTCATTAGATTCAAAAGCTTTTACCCGATAACCTTTTTGTAAAAGTCTCAAAATCGATGCGAGACCTGCAATACCCGTTCCTATAACGATCGCTGTTTTTCTCATAAATATTCGTTGATAATTGCAAATTAAACGCATAGGAGATTTTGAATTTTAATTTTAGCCTATTATTAATGAAAATATTTTTTTTCGTAGAAGCCCAAAGAGCCTTTTATATGAATATTTTTATATAATTACTTGTAATTACTAATATTTTTACTATTATTGCTAATATTAATAGTAAAATTAAGATCATGGAAGTAGATGATGTAAGGACGTCTTTAATAATTAACGATCATTATGGTCTCAAAATAGAATCTAAGCGATTAATTTCAGGTAATTTTCAAGTGAAGTTTTTTGCACTTCTAAAACAAAAAAAACCTTTTTATGGCTACGTTTTGGTAGATGCGGCTTGTACCTTGAGAGAAGTTGTTTTGAGAATAAGAAATAAATTATACCTTATTCAAAGTCAAAAGGATTTTAGACAGATGCATCTTTATTCTATAGATAAACTTTCAGATTTAGATTTAAATTTCATCATATTTAGTCAGTAATATTTTTAAGGATACACTTAGACCCACATGACATGTCCATAGCCGAAAATCTAAAATTTTTAAGAAAAAAAGCGGGATACACCCAAGAGCAGTTTGCAAAGGAATTAGGGATCAAGCGTTCTTTAGTGGGGGCTTATGAAGAAGGCAGAGCAGAGCCTCGCTTGCAAAATTTGTCTAAAATATCAAAAGTATTGAACGTAACCGTGGATGGCCTTATTGTTGGAGATCAAACAATCTTAAAGTCAATTAAATTTCAAAAAGAAAAGATTAAGATTTTACCCATTACAATGGATAAGCAAGAGAATGAAAATATTGAATTAATCCATCAGAAAGCTTCAGCCGGCTACTTGAACGGTTTTTCAGATCCCGAATTCATTTCAGAATTGCCTAAATTCCAATTGCCTATGTTGGCAAAAAATGCGACATATAGGGCCTTTGAAATTGTGGGTGATTCAATGCTTCCCTTAACTGCAGGCAGTATTGTTGTCGGGAAATATATTGATTCTGTTACTGACATTAAAAATGGTAAGACCTATGTACTCATTACCTTGAATGAGGGCATAGTTTATAAACGAATATTTAATTACTTGAATGATCGAGGTAAATTATACTTAGTCTCTGATAATCAGGCTTATTCTGCCTATGAAATTGCTCCTGAAGATGTGGAAGAGATTTGGGAAGCGAGGGCTTTTATTAGCATAGATTTCCCCGATCTGCAGGCTTCTGAAGAGATTTCGATCGATAAGTTGACAGACATTGTTTTAGATATTCAAAAAAATGTCATAGGGTTGAAAGATGAGCTGAAAGGGAAACGCTAAGTCTTTTAAAGATTATTTTTCAGAATTGAGTCTTTTAACCAGTTTTACCCCGTTTAATTCTCCACATGTTTTACTATTATTAATTGGTTAAGAATTGAGAAGGAATATTTCTTATTTTGCTCCCAAACGAAGCGTATTAGTCTAAAATAAGTCACTCAAGAGGTAGGCATTTAATTCCTTTAATCCTCGAATTTTGCTGAAGGATTATTTGAGGGTTTTCAGAAAGCCACGAACCATTTTTTACCTCAGTAAGGTCAAATCTCTCAAAAAACATAATAATGTGCTTTTGAGTCGAAAAACAATTTATGCCAAAAAAAATTATTTAAAATACAAATCATTGCATATTTGCCAAAATATTACTGGTGTTTGAAGTAGCGTTAATTCAAAAAAAGTAGCATCAATTTAAAAAAAAATCATGAGTATACAACCTATCATAATTACACTACCGGATGGAAGCGAGAAAGAATATGCTCATCCAGTTACGCCCATGGATGTTGCTCTTGAGATCAGTGAAGGTTTGGCTCGTAATGTACTAGCGGCTAAATTGAACGGCACGACTGTGGATGCTTCGACGTTAATCAATACCAATGTCTCTCTTGAATTATTGACATGGAAGGATCTTGATGGGAAAGGGACGATGTGGCATTCTTCTGCTCATTTAATGGCCGAGGCTTTGGAATCTTTGTATCCAGGAGTGAAATTAGGTATTGGACCTTCCATCGACAGCGGCTTTTATTATGATGTTGATTTCGGTGAAATGGTTTTTGACGGGGAGCAATTAGTTCTTATTGAAGATAAAATGTTGGAATTAGCTCGTCAGAAAAATCAATTTTTAAGAAAATCAATTTCAAAACAAGATGCTGTAAACTATTTTGAAGCAAAAGGTGATGAATATAAACTTGAATTGATTGAAAATTTAAAAGATGGTGAGATAACTTTTTACACTCAAGGTAATTTCACTGATTTATGTAAGGGCCCCCACATTCCAAATACAGGTTTTATCAAAGCGGTCAAAATTTTAAATATTGCGGGGGCGTATTGGCGTGGAGATGAAAAAAGGAAACAACTTACGCGACTCTATGGTATTTCGTTTCCCAAGCAAAAAGAACTTAAAGAATATTTAGCCTTTTTAGAAGAAGCGAAAAAAAGAGATCATAGGAAAATTGGGCAAGATTTAGGCTTTTTTATATTTTCTCAAAAAGTAGGCAAAGGGCTTCCGCTTTGGTTACCCAAAGGTGCGGTATTACGTGAAAAGTTAGAGAGCTTCCTCAAAAAGGCGCAAGTGAAGGCCGGATATTATCCTGTCATTACACCACATATAGGTACCAAAGAGCTTTATGTCACATCTGGTCATTATGATAAATACGGGAAAGATTCTTTCCAACCTATTCGCACCCCCTCTGAGGATGAAGAATTTTTGTTGAAGCCTATGAATTGTCCTCATCATTGTGAGATTTATAAGTCTCAGCCCAGGTCGTACAAAGAGCTTCCTGTACGTTTTGCTGAGTTTGGAACCGTATATCGATATGAGCAAAGCGGGGAGCTTCATGGGTTAACAAGAGTTAGAGGCTTTACACAGGATGATGCTCATATTTTTTGTAGACCAGATCAAGTAAAAGAAGAATTTTCAAAGGTCATCGATTTAACCTTATATGTTTTGAAGGCCTTGGGTTTTCCTGAGTTTACAGCTCAAGTATCTTTAAGGGACCTATCAACTCCAGAAAAATACATCGGTACAGATGATAATTGGAATATAGCCGAAAAGGCGATACAAGATGTAGCCATAGAAAAAGGACTGGATACCGTTATAGAAACCGGTGAAGCCGCTTTTTATGGTCCAAAATTAGATTTTATGGTGAAAGATGCCATCGGTAGAAAGTGGCAATTAGGTACGATTCAGGTAGATTATACTTTGCCAGAGCGTTTTGAATTAGAATATGTTGGGGCTGATAATCAGAAACATCGTCCGGTAATGATTCACAGAGCCCCCTTCGGTTCACTTGAGAGATTTATCGCCATTCTTATTGAAAATACCGCGGGAAATTTGCCCCTGTGGTTAGCGCCTGAGCAGTTCGCGATGCTACCTATTTCTGAAAAGTATCATGAGTATGCAGAAAAAGTATTTCTAGAGTTCCAAGACCATGATTTAAAAGGTTTTATAGATCGACGAGATGAAAAGATTGGAAAAAAAATCAGGGATGCTGAGGTGAAGAAAATACCTTTCATGCTCATTGTGGGAGACAAGGAGTCCGTAGGAGACACCTTGTCAGTGAGAGCTCATGGAGTAGGTGATTTAGGATCTTTTAGCATAAACGAGTTTTTAGAGATGTTTAAAAAGAAGATAGAAATCTAAAGACTCTTTAAAATCTGGAGAGTTACCGCAAATCTTAAGTTTTTATTCCTCCTTCAAAAGCTGTTTTTTGATAAATTTTTCGCTTTTTTGAGCAGAAGTTTTTTAATACCTATTTAATTTGATGATATTTGCAAATTATTTTTTAGATGTTCAACCAGTAAAAACAAAGCAATTAGTAGACAAATAACAAAAAGACCTTATAGAGGTCGTGCTGAGGAACCTTACAAGGTCAATGATAAAATATCAGCATCAATGGTGAGAGTAGTAGGAGAAAATGTCAAAGTAGATGTTTACCCATTAAATGTTGCTCTAAATCTAGCCAATGAGCAAAGTTTAGATTTAGTTGAAATATCACCTAAAGCTGATCCTCCTGTTTGTAAAATAACTGATTATTCTAAGTTTAAGTACGAGCAAAAAAAGAAGCAAAAAGAAATCAAATCTAAGGCCCAGAAAACGGTGATCAAGGAAATTAGATTTGGACCTAATACGGACGATCATGATTTTAGTTTTAAGCTCAATCATGCTAAAAAGTTTCTACATGAGGGATCAAAGGTTAAAGCCTATGTTCACTTTGTGGGAAGGTCGATTGTTTTTAAAGAGCGAGGTGAAATACTCTTACTGAAATTCGCCCAATCTCTTGAAGAATCAGCAAAAGTTGAACAATTTCCGAAATTAGAGGGGAAAAGAATGTTTTTAATGTTATCACCCAAGCAGAAGTAAACGATTAAATAATGCCTAAAGTAAAAACAAATTCAAGTGCAAAGAAGAGATTTAAACTGACTGGTTCAGGAAAAATTAAACGTAAGCACGCTTTTAAGAGTCATATATTGACTAAAAAAGAAACCAAGCAAAAACGTAATCTTACACAAGCAGGTTTGGTTCACAAAGCAGATGAAAACAACGTAAAATTAATGTTGCATATCTGATAGGTTCAAATGTATAACCCAATGATTGGTTTTAAGTGTATTTCACCACCAATTGTTAAAAACAAATAGATAAAATGAGATCAGTTAATCATGTAGCCTCAAAGGCAAGAAGAACAAAAATGTTGAAGTATGCCAAAGGTTATTTTGGCAGAAGGAAAAATGTTTGGACTGTAGCAAAGAACGCCATAGAAAAAGGATGGCAATATGCTTACCGAGATAGAAAAGTTAAAAAGAGAGAATTTAGAGCCTTGTGGATACAGCGTATCAATGCGGGTGCAAGACAATATGATTTGAGTTATTCTAAATTCATGGGATTACTTAAGAAGAACAGTATAGAAATCAATAGAAAGGTACTTGCTGATTTGGCTATGAACAATGAAAAAGCTTTCAAGGCGATCGTCGAAACAGCCAAAAAATAATTCCGAATTAGAAGCGTTTAAAAGCCATTCAATTCATTTGAATGGCTTTTATATGGAATGAAATTTGTAATTATGAGTTGATGATACCGTTTTTATTGAACATCTTTTATTTTTTTATATTTAATAGGGATAAGGTTTTTTCTTGATAGGAACGCCCCATAGGGATAAGATGGGGTCCAATCTCCATTTTATTTGAGGTAACCGTTTTAATATGACCTATGGCTATGGTATAACTTTTATGTATTCTCATAAATCTATCTCGGGGTAAATGGTTGGTAAAATTTCCGATATTTGCATGGACAATATATTCGTCATACAAAGTCTTTATTAAAATATAATCCTTCAATCCCTCTATAAATAATATATCACTATGGTTGATTCGCTTAAGCTTTTTGTTTGTCTTTACAAATAGGTGATCTTTCTGGGATACCTCGGTGGTTAAGGTTGATTTCAAAGGCTGAGTGGAATAAATTTTAGCAACAGATTTCATGAACCTTGCGGCGTCAAGAGGGAGTGTCAAAAAGTCTATGATATTGTGATATGCATAGCATTTTGCCGCTAATCTTGGTGTCTTGGAAATCATAATAACTCCAATTTCTGAATGCCAGCAATTGACTAAGTCAAATACGTCAATTTCATCAAAATCATCAAATAAAAAAATGAGATCAATGGAATGGTTTTGGATGCTATTTTGTAGATTCTTAAATGAATTTGTGTTTTCTATAATATCTAAATCTGAATATTGATCGATCAAATGAATGAGATAGGTCCTTTTTATTTCATCATTCCCAAGAATTATGCTATTTATCATATACAAATACTTAAAAAATATAGTTATATTAATTATTTGTTGTTTGTAATATAAATATTGCTGTTGATATAATTTATCTAATTAAATTTTTATTTTTTGACTTGTTTTTGATAAGATTTTATAACTATGCGCTCTATGAAATGCGCGTTTGCAAAATCTTTCATGCTCAATAAAGAAAATAAATGTTGAATAGGTATGTGATTGGTATTGATGTGGGAGGAACCCATACCCGGATTGGTCAAATAAGTGCATCGGGAGACGTCCTAAAAAATCAGATGTTGAAGACCGCCGACTATGGGAATGCTACTACTTTTCTAGAACATTTGATAGGCGTTATCAATTCAATGATCAGCGACGACATGAAAGGATTTTTGGGGATAGGAATGGGAGCACCAAGTGTCAACGAGCAAAACCAAAGGATTACCAACGCTGCCAATCTTAATTGGTACGGTAATTTAGATATCATCAAAGTACTGAGTGAGACGTTTTCGGTTCCGGTCAAGCTAACTAATGACGCCAATCTCTTAGTTCTTGCCCATCAGCATTTTGATGATGCGTTATTATCAGATTTTTTTGTGGTAACCCTGGGCACAGGTGTTGGAGCAGGTATCTGTTGTAATGGAAGTTTGTTGAAGGGTAAGGAAGGTTTTGCTGGAGAATTAGGGCATGTAATAGTAAATGATTCTGGAAGATCTTGTTCTTGTGGTAGAAAAGGATGTCTTGAGACTTACGTCTCAGCAACGGGTATGATTCGGACAGTGACCTCCTTAATAGCTAAATTTAATAGTTACAAAGGTTTATTATTAGAACTACCCATGTTACATTTAAATGCAAAAATGATTACTGAATTGGCATTGTCTGGAGACGAAATTGCCAAAAGAGCCTTGATCTTAACGGGTGAAATGCTGGGTAAGGCATTGGCTAATATGGTTGCTTTATTCAATCCTCAACATATTTATTTGGCAGGAGGGCTTACACATGCAGATCAGCTGCTATTGGTCCCTACTCGTAAATTCTTTTATCAGCATCTATTGAATGTTTATCCGGATCAGATAACGATTGAAAAATCGAAATTTGATGATCATGAGGGAGCTATTTTAGGCGCCTCTGTCTTGATATGGCAATTAAATGAAGTCTAAATTTAAAAAAAATGCATTCACGTTTATTTGAAAAAAATGAGTAACAAGGTTTTGACTAAAGAAAAATGGGAGGCATCACCTTTCACCAAAAAAGAGAAAATTCATACACAGTTGTATGAAACTTCATTTTCCGCTTCTACAGCCATAGCGGTTGATATAGCTGACATGATAAGAGAAAAGCAATCTCTGGATGAGTTTTGTGTATTGGGATTGGCGACAGGATCTTCCCCTAAAAGTGTTTATAAAGAGTTAATCAGGCTGCATAAAGAAGAAGGTTTAAGTTTTGAAAATGTGATTACTTTTAATTTGGATGAATATTATCCTATGGATCCCAATGCTTTGCAGAGCTATGTGAAGTTCATGCATGAACAGCTTTTTAATCATATTGATATAAAACCTGAAAACATTCACATACCGGAGGGCACACTGAGCAAAACATCAGTCGGTGATTTTTGCTTCAGTTATGAGGAGAAAATAGATAACTATGGTGGTTTGGATATTCAAATTTTGGGTATTGGACGGACGGGTCATATCGGGTTTAACGAACCGGGATCTTCATCTCAATCTATGACACGATTGGTAAACTTAGATTCCATTACTCGAATGGATGCAGCCAGTGATTTTTTTGGTGAAGAAAATGTACCTATTAAAGCTATAACCATGGGCGTAGGGACTATTATGAAAGCCCGACGTATCATCATTATGGCTTGGGGTGAGACCAAAGCTGGCATTGTATCTCAAGCGATTGAAAACTCACCATCAGACAACGTTCCAGCCAGCTATTTACAATTTCATCCCAGTACATCCTTTATTTTAGATGCAGCAGCAGGATCTGAATTATCGCGAAGAAAAATCCCATGGACGCTGGGTGTTATTGATTGGAACCCTGAATTAACGAAACGAGCGGTGATCTGGTTGTGTGAAAAGTTAAAAAAGCCTATTTTGAAATTGACCGCTCGAGATTACGGTGATCATGGTATGGGTGATTTAATTATAGAAAACGATACGGCATATAATATCAACATTAAGATATTTAATGAGCTCCAGCATACGATAACGGGTTGGCCCGGGGGTAAACCAGACGTAGATGACACTTACAGACCTGAAAGAGCGCTTCCTGCCAAAAAGAAGGTCATTATTTTCAGTCCACATCCCGATGATGATGTTATTTCTATGGGAGGAACATTTTTACGCTTGGTTGATCAAGGACATGAAGTTCATGTCGCTTATCAAACCTCTGGAAATATTGCCGTCTTTGATGAAGAAGTTGTTCGTTTTGCAGATTTTTATGTAGATCTAAAGAATAATTATGAAGACCTACCGGCAAAGACCAACTCCTTGTATAAAAAGGTGCTTCAAGCCATAAATGATAAAAAGTCTGGAGAAATTGATAATGATATTGTACAAAATATTAAATCATTGATTCGTAGGGGCGAAGCGAAAGCCGCTTGTAGATATGTAGGCATTCCAGATGAGCATGTCCATTTCCTTGACATGCCCTTTTATGAAACTGGAGCCATAGAAAAAAAACCAATTGGTGATGCCGATATTGAGATCATAACAAAGTTGATCACATCCATTAAACCAGATCAAATATATGCTGCGGGAGATCTTTCAGATCCTCATGGAACTCACCGAGTTTGCTTAGATGCTATTTTTAAGTCAATAGAATCGCTTAAGAAATCATCTTTTATGAATAATTGTTGGTTATGGTTGTATAGAGGAGCGTGGCAAGAATGGTCTGTGGAAGAAATAGAAATGGCTGTTCCTTTAAGCCCGAGTGAGGTGCTCAGAAAAAAGAAAGCCATTTTCAAGCATCAATCACAAAAAGACACGGCTGTTTTTCCAGGAAGTGATGAAAGAGAATTTTGGCAGCGTGCAGCTGATCGAAATCAAGAAACAGCCAAGAGGTACCATCAATTGGGCTTAGCAGAATATGAAGCCATTGAGGCCTTTAAAAGGTATTATTTCTAAGATGATTATTGTGATATGGTTGATATAGAGATAGTAACTATTGATGAAAATACAGATTTAAATAGGTTAAAAAAGGGATTAAAATGAGAATGAAGGTTACCGCATTTTTTTCCTCTTTTTCAAGTATTTTTTTATTTTCATAATTCTTATCCTTTAATGCGAGAACCTCTTTATGAGCCTGCCAGCAATCTATCAATGATTAGTTCCTTCTTGGTAACTAGAGCTTCCAGTTCCTTTATCTTAAGATCCTTGGCTTCGTCAGAGCCTCCGCTGGAAGAGATAATCATTTTATTTCACGCCAATAATTATACAAATGGATACTTGTAAAAAGCTATTTTTTTCTAAGTTATATCTAAACCTTAGATGGTTGTATGTTTCAATAAAAAATAAGTATAATCGAAATGACCACCAATAATATTAGTATTTTACAAAATAATTGATCGATTTTTTTAATCTAACTCTTTAAAATCTGCTTTTATGAAAATCTTCCTCACCGCTTTCGCGTTAATTTCTTTTGTATTTATATCTGAAATTAAGGCACAAATTCCTATTTCAGATTGTCCCGCTTCACCCTATGCGATTGATATCGCCCAGCCTGACGGTACCAAAATTAGTATTATAGGCAAGGGCAGTATGAAGAACTCCTGGACCGAAACTTTGGATGGGTACAGTATAGTGAAAAATAAAGATGGGGTTTATGAATATGCACAAAAGGACAACAATCGATTGATTCCCTCTGGTTTTTTAGTTCAAGAGGATAAGAACAATGTGGATAACCAAAATTTTCTTGATAAGCAGACGAAGCACCTCCGATCAACTATTACTACCGAAGAATTGACACCTGCCCGTATAACGGATACATCTGCAGAAAACAATCCAGGAATTAATTTAGCCTTTCCGACGCAAGGGACGCATAAAGTATTGGTTTTATTAATTGATTATCCTGACTTAACTGCAACACATACTGTCGCGGAATTTGAGAATTTCATGAATCAGGAAGATTACAATGATACCGGTAGTTTTAGAGATTACTATCTTAAAGTATCAGATAATAAACTAGATGTGAATGCAGATGTGGTGGGATGGTATAGAGCGGACAGTGCTTACGAATATTATGGCAAAAAAAATGGTTACGAAAGGACAAGAGGGTTGGTCCGTGAGGCAGTCGATGCAGCAGAGGCTGCCGGTGTTGATTTTTCTATCTATGACAATGATGAGGACGGTTATATTGATGGGATCATTTTAGTTCATGCAGGGCAAGGTGCTGAAGAAGGGAGCCTAGAAGATTATATTTGGAGTCACCGATCTTCATTAGGTAGTGATTATTATAGGACTTATGATGACATCATCATTAATGATTATATGGTAAATCCAGAACGACGTGTATGGTCTAACAGCGGTGCAGGGGGTATGGTTGGAATAGGTGTTTTCTGTCATGAATTCGGTCATGGATTGAATTTACCTGATTTATATGATATCGATTACAGTTCGGCCGGTGTAGGTAGTTGGGGATTGATGGCTGGTGCGACCTGGTTGGGTGATGAAAAAGTTCCTGGATTTATGTCTGCTTGGAGTCGAGTTACTTTGGGTTGGATCACACCAGAAAAGATATCAAGTGGTTCCTATGCTTTGGTAGCATCAACAACGAGTACTGTTGTTTACAAGATCAATACGGCAGTACCTGGAGAATATTTTTTGCTCGAAAATAGGCAGCAAATTGGTCAAGATACTTATCTAGAGGGAAGTGGCTTAGCCATTTGGCATATTGATGATAACCGAAGAGTAAGTGATAATTCCGATAATTCTGATGAAAGTCATAGATTAGTAGATTTGGAACAAGCCGATGGATTAGGTCATTTGTACATTGAAGATGGTGCTTCCGATGATGGAGATCTTTTTCCGGGAAGCTCCGAAAATACTTCATTCACAGATGCTACTTCACCTAATTCAAAAACTTACAACTTAGTCACCTCAGGAATCGAAATTACAGGTATCAGCGAGGAGAGTGGGATAGTTAATTTCAATGTTAGTGGTGGAGATGAGAGATATGATCCGGTTGACGTAATATTTTCTCTAGATCTTTCCAATTATGCAAGCGCTCAAAATCCACCTTATATTTATGGTGAATGGGATAATTTTTGTACAAACTGCAATGCCATGGCAGATACCGATGATGATGGTATTTGGACCGATACAATTAGTATGGGAAGAGGGGATTATAAATTTATTTTTTTGACTGGGGCCGCTTTTGTTACTGGTACGGATTATGAAGGTTTTAGTGGAGTGGCTACTGATTGTAACGTTTTGGCTGAGGCAGGCTCAGTTTTTACAACAGATCATTATTTTCGAAGTTTACAAGTGTTGGGTGAAACTGAATTTCAGTTCTATGGGGGAAACACGGTGAAATGGAATGATTGTCCTGTAATTAATCTCACTATGAATATTACAGCTGCAAACAGTACAGAGGCTATAGCTAATGGTGTAATATCTAATGATGATTCCTTAGTACTAACTTTTACCAGTAGTCAAGGCACTGTAGATTTTTCAGCTGAGGATATTACTGCAGCCGGAGGAATTATTAGTGACTTTTCTGAAACAAGTACTTCGGTTTATACAGCTATTTTTACCCCATTATCTGATGGGGCTACTAGCATTGATGTTGCAGCAGGTACTTTTACAGATGTAGCAGGCAATAGCAATACGGCAGCATCTCAGTTTAATTGGACTTATGATGGTACTTTACCTATCATGGAAATCACCGCTACCAACACTGAGGGAGTCATAGCTCAAAATACTGTATCTAATGACTCTGCTCTAACCATTACTTTTACAAGCAGCGAGGAAACCGAAGATTTTGTAGTCGATGATATCACCGTCTCTGGAGGAATTATTAGTGACTTTTCCGCTACTAGTGCTTCAATTTA
>Ga0233444_10000268_pt1 | contig 72789 bp, 70 predicted proteins | sample SI_124_October20_6_FD_182792 | JGI IMG/M metagenome (GOLD analysis project Ga0233444, IMG submission 182792) | Seawater microbial communities from Saanich Inlet, British Columbia, Canada - SI_124_October2016_10_MG | ecosystem: Environmental > Aquatic > Marine > Inlet | place: Canada: British... | reverse complement strand
TCCTGTTATCTTCGTGATAGAAAACAATGGCTATGCGATGGGAACTTCTGTGGAAAGAACCTCCAATGTCACCGAACTTCATCAGTTGGGGGAAGCTTATGAAATCCCTTCTGCCGCAGTTGATGCCATGAGTGTTGAGGCTGTGCACAATGCCGTTACAGAAGCGGCTTCGCGCGCGAGACGAGGGGATGGGCCCACCTTACTTGAATTCAGAACCTACAGATACAAAGGTCATTCTATGTCAGATCCAGCCAAGTATAGAACCAAAGAAGAAGTAGCTTCTTACAAAGACCGTGACCCTATCGAACAAATAAAAAATGTGATATTAAATAAAAAATATGCGACTGAGAAAGTTCTCAAAGAAATGGACGTAAAACTAAAGGCACGTGTGGCTGAAGCAGTTATTTTTGCCGAAGAATCTCCCTATCCTGACCCTTCAGATGCCTATCAAGACGTTTATGCAGAAAAGGATTATCCTTTTGTATTGGAGTAATCTCCAAATCATATTATTGCATTATCTTTGCACATTCCCAAAAAATAAAAATTTACATAAATGGCTAGGTCCAAGAATGAAGAATCAAAAGGATTAGATCTCATTGAGAATCCTGAAGCAATAATTAGCAAAACAGAAGCATTTTTTAACGATAAAAAAAATCAGAACACCGTATTTATCTCAATTGGCATTGCCAGTTTAATCCTACTTGTTTTCTTGGGCTTTTCTTATCTCAACAAAAATAAAAACGTTGAAGCACAAGAAGAAATGTTTCAGGCCGTCTACTACTTTGAATCAGATAGCATTGGCTTGGCCCTCAATGGGGATGGCAATAATTATGGATTCCTAGATATTATTTCACTCTATTCGGGAACAGATGCCTCCAACCTATCTAACTTTTATATAGGTGCTATTTATATGCGCTTAAAAGATTTTAACAATGCTATAAGATATCTTAACGATTTTAAAAGTGCTGATTTTCTCCTGCAAGCCAGAGCTTATTCATTGATCGGAGACGCCCATATGGAATTAGATGACTTTGAAAAGGCAAGCAGGTATTTTAAGAAGGCGGCACTGCACAAGGCTAATAAAGATTTCTCCCCTTATTATTTAAATAAATACGCCCTTGCCTTGGAATTAAAAGGTGATTTAAAAGAAGCTATAAACGCCCATGATAAAATAATAAGTGAATACAAATCTTCTGTGTTATTTCAGGAATCTCAAAAGCAAAAGGCGAGATTAGAAGGATTGGTTATAGAATAATGAAGGTCATCACGAAAAAAAATATGAGGAAGTTAATCTAACCTTACCCCCATTTTCACTTATGGCGAGTACAATAAAAAATTTAAGTACTTTCATTGGCAGTGATCTTCCTAACATCACATCAAAAAAATTTGGCCTTGTTGTTTCCGAGTGGAATGATGAAATCACCCATGCTCTTATGTCAGGTGCCCTTGAGACCCTGCTTAAATACGGTGCTAAAAAAGAAAATATCATCATCAGGAGCGTCCCTGGTAGTTTTGAATTAACGCTGGGCGCCCAGACTTTGGCTCAAGATCAACATATTGATGCGGTTCTTTGTTTAGGTTGTGTGATACAAGGTGAGACTCCCCATTTCGATTTCATATGCAATGCCGTAGCCCAAGGTATTACTTCTTTAAACCTAAAATTCCATAAACCTGTTGTCTTTGGTGTCTTAACTACCCATACACTACAGCAGGCCATCGACCGATCCGGCGGTAAGCATGGAAATAAAGGAGATGAAGCGGCCATGACCGGAATTAAAATGTTGAATATTATTTAAGAACATGAAAGTTTATAAATTCGGGGGTACCTCAGTTGGTACACCAGATCGAATGAAGCACGTAGCGGAATTGATTACTGCGGATAACGAAAAAAAAATTATCGTCTTATCAGCCATATCCGGTACTACCAATACCTTAGTGGAAATTGGTGATCTTTTCCGGGTAGGAAATATTGATGGCGCCCTTGCCCGACTGGAAGAATTAAGAGCAACCTACGACCCGTTCATACAATCCCTACTCACTGAAGCTTCAAATAAAAAAATAGCTTTTAAAATAGTTAATCAATATTTTGATGAAATGCATCGGCTCATTCATCAGCCCTTCTACAACCAAATTCTTAAAATTATCGTAGTAAATGGTGAATTGATCTCAACCCATCTTTTCCAAACCTATTTAAATGAAAAACATCCTGGCTCTTCAGGATTAATTCCAGCTTCTGAGTTCATGTATCTTAACGAATCTGAAGAGCCTAATATGGCTTTAATTTCGGCTAAATTAGAAAATTTACTCAATCAAAATACGGCTTATGAATTACATATCACACAAGGGTTTATCTGTCGAAATTGTTCGGGGGGTATTGATAACTTAAACCGAGGAGGCAGTGATTATAGTGCAACCATCATGGGTGCGGCCCTAAATGTCCAAGAAATCCAAATTTGGACCGATATTGATGGCATGCACAATAATGATCCTAGAATCGTAGATAATACCAAACCCATCTCTAATTTGTCCTTTGAAGAAGCAGGTGAGTTGGCTTATTTTGGGGCAAAAATTTTACATCCGACCTGTATCATACCTGCACAGCAATTTGACATTCCTGTAAGAATAAAAAATACCATGAAACCTTTCGCATGTGGTACACTCATTACCTCTAATCAAAATCCTGAAACAGTCAAAGCCATTGCCGCTAAAGACGGTATTACCGCTATCAAAATCAAATCTTCCAGGATGATTTTGGCGTATGGCTTTCTCCGAAAAGTTTTTGAAGTTTTCGAGCAGTATCAAACCCCAATTGACATGATTACTACCTCGGAAATTGCCGTTTCTATAACCATAGATGATCCAAAGTTTCTTGAGCAAATCATTCAAGATCTTCAAAAGTATGGGAAAGTAGAAGTTGATGTCAATCAAACCATAATCTGTATCGTAGGAGATATGGTAGCAGAGCAAAAAGGGATCAGTAGTGAGATTTTTAAAGCCCTTGAAGAAATTCCTATTCGAATGATCTCTTATGGGGGGAGTAGAAACAACATCTCACTTCTTGTAAAGAACAACTTGAAAGAAAAAACTTTAAAGTCCCTCAATAGCCATTTATTTAATTTATAATCAAACCTTAGTGTTCATCAAGGTCTGTAATAAACACCTGACGAGCTATCTGCTGATGCGCCCGTAACTGATTTTAACACATTCACCTCTTTCCTCAATTTCAAAACTGCCATAAAACTAAAAATTAAGGCTTCTTTAAAGTTAATGATCTCTGCTATTGGCACCTCTACCTTTACACCCAAGGCTTCTTCTATAGCCTCTAATAAAGCTTTATTATGAGCCCCTCCGCCGGTAACAAGGACGGTATTAAAATCTACCTCCAAGAGGCTTTCTGCTATCCGATCTCCAACAAATTTACAATAAGTGTATGCGAGATCCTTTGGATCTTCTCGATCAGGAAATTTGCTCAGTACCTCTTGTTCCACCCATTCATTGCTGATTGATTTGGGACCTTTTTTTTGATAAAAATGAGGGGTTTCTAAGGAAGCATGCCATGATTTCAAAAAAGTCCCCGAACGCCCCATTTTTCCGTCTTGATCAAATGGCATTCCCATGCGATTGGCAATTTTATTTAATACCTGATTACAAGGCGCCACATCAAAAGCCCTCGGCAATGGCTCGCAATTGATGGTTAGGTTGGCAATTCCCCCTAAATTAATACAAACATCATAGACTGAAAATAGATGTTTATCACCTATGGGTACCAGTGGGGCACCAGCGCCCCCCAATAAAACATCTTTAGATCTAAAATCATTTAGGGTAGGTATCTTGGCATAGCTGGCGATGGCTTGACCACTACCAATCTGAATACTGTATCCCTGTTTTGGATGATGAAAAACCGTATGCCCATGAGACCCTATAATTTGTGGTCGGTAATCATGCCGTTGACAAAAGTCCCGAATCATCTGTCCCATCCAAATACCCAAACGCACATCTAGCTTTACGAGTTCCTCTCCAGAAAGGTCTCTGGCCTTTAGCAAAAGACCATAAATATCCCTAGGGAAAGGAATGGTCTCTCCATTCAAGTTTTGAAACTGCCATTTTGATTCAATATATTTATAGTCACAATAACATATATCAAGACCGTCAAGTGAAGATCCGGACATTACGCCAACTGCTGATAGTTCATTCATTATATTTGCTAATTAACGATTTATTCTTTTGAGTAACAAATCAAACTTCGTAATTGATATTGGAAACAGTCGCATAAAGTCCTCTCAGGTTCAAGGTGATTTAATTTTAGAATCTAAAACTTGGGATCGGGTAGAATCATTGGTGACAGCCCTTCCAAAAAATCAAAACATCATTGTATGCTCCGTAAAGCATAATTCGGAACAAATAAAGAATATTTTTGGTGATGACGTCTTCGTTTTCAATGAACATTCAAAATTACCTATTCGTATTAACTATGATACGCCCCAAACCCTAGGCCGTGACCGGATTGCCAGTGCAGTTGGCGCCCACTTCCTTTTTCCATCAGAAGATCTACTGATCATTGATGCCGGCTCCTGTATCACCTATGACCTTCTGATCAACAACAGCTTTGAGGGGGGAATTATTAGTCCTGGATTCAAAATGCGGCTCAAAGCTATGCATGAAATGACGGAGCAACTCCCCGATGTAACAGCGCAAAGCGATCAATATGAATGGGTGTTGATTGGAAAATCAACCGCTTCCGGTATGATTTCTGGGGCAAAAAATGGAATGAAAAATGAAATTAATGGGATCGTTTCACTTTTAAAAGAAAAATATGCGGCTTTAAGGGTATTAATGACAGGTGGAGATGCCGTACTTTTTGAAAGCAACGTAAAAGGTAGCATCTTTGTGCGCTCAAATTTAGTCCCCTTGGGATTGAATCAAATTTTAATCAATAATGAGGATATTTAAATATTTATTGACCTTATCCATCGTATTATTTTGCCTGAAAAGCAATAGTCAACACGTAGCAAGTACTTATGCGATCTACGGAATTGGCGAACTCAACAATAATGGCCTCGCTCACAACGAAGCCATGGGAGGACTAGGTATAGGAATGCCTCACCGTTTCAATATAAATCTTCAGAATCCAGCATGGCTTACTTATAACCAGCTCAGCTCATTTAATGTAGGACTTCAAGGAGAATCTCGAACTTATAAAAGCGAGTTAGAAAATGCATCCAAAAAAACGGGCAGCATCAAGCATATGGTATTCTTTATCCCCTTATTGAATGGTAAATGGGGCTCTGCCTTTTCCTTACTTCCTTTTAGTACCACGCAATATGAGGTTAGCGGCAGCAGTGAGGTTACCGACGCAACGCCAACGGAAAGCACAGATAATACATTCATTGGCAGCGGTGGCCTCTCCCAATTTGCTTGGTCAAATGGATTTCGCATTTTTAATTCCACGAACATTGGTTTTAATTTGATGTATGTATTTGGTGCAATCGATAAGCAAAATCAGAGTTCTTTAGCTTCTGATCCTAGTAGTATTGGATATTATACACAATTATCATCCAATGAAACCTATAAATCTTTTTTATTTTCTATTGCACTAGCGCACAAAATGAAGATTAACGAAACGCACGAGATGAATTTTGGAATCACCTATCAACACTCGGGCCAACTTAACGGATTAAAGGATGTGTTTCTATCTCGGTATATAGAAAGTAGCTTGGTCCAAGTGGGTTCGCCCATACCTATCTCCAATGAAGAAAATACCACCTTTGATTTACCAAAAAAATTAAGTTTTGGCCTCTCTTATGGATTGGTTGACGAGTATCGAATAGGATTAGATATCAACTTAGCCAACTGGACTTCAAATGGTACAAACAATACACTCATCCAAAATACACAAGAGTTTATCATAGGCGGTGAAATGACACCCGATCGTCGAAATATTACTAATTATTTGAAAAGAGTCACTTACCGCTTTGGATTCAACTATGGAAAGCTACCTTATTTAGTCCAAAATAACAGTATTACTGAGTTTGGCATTAATTTTGGTGCTTCTTTCCCTGTGGCTGGCTTGTCAACCTTAGATATTGCTATCAAACTCGGGGAAAGAGGTACTATTGAGAATGGATTGGTAAATGAATCATTCATGCAAATGGTTTTAGGCCTAACGATAAATGAAAAATGGTTTATAAAAAGAAAATATAATTAATTAATATTTTTAAATAACATGAATAAATTAATAACATTAACGCTCCTTTTAGTCTGTCTAATAAGTTCAAATGTTCTTAGCCAAGCCGGTTGGAATTGGGGTGAGCAAATTGATGTCGCAAAAGAAAATAATGCCATATATACAGACATGGTTAAAGTAGAAAAATATGCAGACGCAATAAGACCGCACGCCTGGCTCCTCGAAAATACACCTGATCTAAATGAATCTCTTTATCAAAATGGAGCGAAAATTTATAGTGGATTAGCAGATAAAGAGTCTGATAAAGCCCAAAAAGCTGCTTATCAAGCAAAAGCTCTTGAGATGTATGATCTGAGAATTGACTATTTCGGCAATGAAGCCTCCGTGCTAAATCGTAAAGCTTTCCCTGCTTATAAGTTTTATAAGGGTAATAAATCTAAATATCCTGAGTTAATGGAGTTATTCGAAAAAACCTTCGTCCTCAACGGGGCCGATTTCTCAACCAATAATTTTGTCGCTTACATGGATGTAGTGCGCAGGTTTAAAGCCACCGGTGGGGAGCTATCGGACGAAAAAGTCTTAGATATTTATACCCGCCTAATGGATGTTTTGGATGGCCAAATCGCCGCATCCAGTAAACCTGCTTCTTTAGAAAGGGTTGCTAAAAATATAGATAAACTCTTGACCTTAACCATCGATTTAAGTTGTGATTATGTTGAAAGTCTATTAGGACCAAAGTTAGCCGAAACAGGGGATATAAAAGTAGCCTCAAAAATATTTAAACTCATGCTCAAAAATAAATGTACCGATAGGCCATTGGCTTTCGAAGCAGCGAAAATTGTAAATCAAAATTCTCCTGATTTTGCCATATCGAAATTCCTCGCATCACGTGCCTCAAAAGAAGATGATCGACGAAATGCCATTGAGTATTACAACCAAGCCATATCGCTCACGGAAGATGCGACCAAAAAAGCTGAAATTTATCTTAAATTGGCAATATTAGATCAAAAAGAAGGATTGAAAAGTACTGCAAGAAGTAATTGCCGAAAAGCCCTTTCGGCAGATCCCTCCATGAGCGAAGCTCATATTCTGATCGGAAACCTATATCTATCTAGCTTTGAAGAATGTAAGCAGGGAGAATTTAAAACAGTTGACTACGCTGTTTACATCGCTGCATACAATGCATACAAAAGAGCTGGAGATTATCAGAATATGAAAAAAACCGAAGCTTATTTCCCTACAATTGAAAATATTTTTACTGATGAATATGAAGAAGGGCAGACCATCAAATTAGGTTGCTGGATTAATGAAAGTATTGTACTCAAAAGAAGACCTGAAAATTAAACTCCATTCAAAAATGGGCTGGAATCATTTTTTTACTCTTTTTTGTGTTCTAGTGGCCCTTTGTATAGTTGGTGAAACTTCTTGTAAGAGTAGAAAAGAGTTGCTCAATCAGGAAATATATAATGGCCCCATCATGGAGATGTCAAATGTAAATACCATGATGACCGACTCAGGTAAGTTAATTCTTCGACTGAAGGCCCCTGACCAATTACAATTTGAAAATGGTGATAAAGGTTGGCCCAATGGACTAGTATTGGAGTATTACTCCTCCCCTAACAAGCCCATTTGTACCTTTCGATCAAACTCTGCGGATTTCAATGCTAAAGAAAACCTTTACAAAGGAGATGGAAATGTCGTAGTTAAAAATGTAGACACTGGTGATGAACTCAATACAGAATTATTGTTTTGGAGTCCTGCAGAAGAAAAATTTTATACCAATAATTTTGTTACCATTATTTCGGATGGTGAAGTTCATACAGGCAAAGGCTTGTCTGCCAATCAAGATTTTTCATCCTATGAAATCTTGGAACCCACCGGAACGATCCAAATAGAAGAAGAGGATATATAACTAGGACCCACCCCAGCTTTGACAAAAAAAAATGCACTAATTTTTTATTCTGCCACAGGGTTTTTCCTTATTGGGCTTTATGAAGCCTTTTTTTTAGGGATTGAAAATTCCTACGGAGTTTTTATGTTTAGTATTGCTTTATTATTTCTATACCATTTTAGGAAAAACATGCCCCAAATGCCTCAAAAGAAAATTAAGAAAATTAAGAAAAAGAAACTTAAAAAATCTAAAAAGAGATGATAATCAATCCAATATTAATGGTTTGTATCTGTTTGATTTTTTCTGGATTCTTTTCTGGTATGGAAATCGCATATATCTCAGCAGATAAATTAAGAATTGAGATGCTCTCCCAAAAGAAAGGATTGATGGCTTCTTCTTTAGCCTATTTTCAAAGGCATCGTGCCCGTTTTTTATCCACTACTTTGGTCGGTAATAATTTAGCGTTAGTCTTGTACGGTATCCTTATGGCAAATCTGTTAGAGCCTAGAATTCTCAACATCCTTCCCCATTGGATAGATAGCCCGATTATTGCCTTAGTCATCCAAACTTTAATCGCAACATTTATTGTATTAATCACCGCCGAATTCCTCCCTAAGAGTCTTTTTTTATTAAATCCAGACATCTCACTTCGAATTTTTTCTCTCCCTATGATGGGACTTTTCGTACTCATGTCTCCATTGATTTGGATGGTTGAGATCATTTCCAAATTCATTGTTACTCGAATTTTTCAACTTTCCTATGCTGAGAATCAATCCTTATTTGCCCTCACCGATCTCAACAACTTTATCAAGAAGAATACGGAGCATTCTGAAATCGAAGATCAAGAGATCGATGTGAAGTTTTTTAATAATGCGATCGAATTCAAAGAAATCCAAGTTCGAGAATGTATGATTCCTAGAATAGAAATTATCGCGGTCGACATTAATGATGATTTACTTAAGCTCAGTGCTGCTTTTATTGACAGTGGCCACTCCAAAATCATCGTTTACAAAGAAAATATTGATAATGTTATTGGCTATTGTCATTCTTTAGAAATGTTTAAAAAGCCCAAATCAATAAAAGACATATTAACCACAATATTGATTATTCCAGAAACCATGCCTGCCAATGAACTTTTGGTTAAACTCATTGCTGACCAAAAGAGCCTGGCACTGGTAGTAGATGAATTTGGAGGTACCGCAGGTTTGGTGAGTATAGAAGATGTCATGGAGGAGATCTTTGGTGAGATAAGGGATGAGCATGACGATGAGTTTTTAATTGAACAAAAAATCGCAGAAAACATTTACCTTCTAAGTGCTCGGCACGAAATCGACGCCCTCAATGAAAAATATAATTGGTCGTTGCCTAAAGGCGATTATGATACCTTAGGGGGGCTTATTTTAGCTAAAAATGAAGATATCCCTACGATCCAAGATGAGATTGGTATCGACCATTTCCTTTTTCAAATAATCAACATGGAGGACAATCGAATCGATCAAGTTAGGCTCACAATACAAAATTATAAGGACCCATTGTAAATCAATGGTTTAGATCATTTTTATATTCCATTCAAAACGCTATTTTTGCGTTCCTTATTTTAAACAAAAAATAATATGGCGTTGATTAACACACTTAGGCAAAAAGCTGGTAAAATCGTTGTTGGTTTTGTTGCCTTTTCTATGTTCTCATTCATTCTTACGGATTTATTTCAAGGAAATTCTTTTTTTAACGGGGGGGCTAACGAGATCGGTGAAATCAATTCTAACACCATTAGTTATCCCCAGTTTCAACAAAAAGTTGACGAACTCTCTCAAAATTTTCAACTAAATACAGGTAGAAGTCCATTAGCGGAAGATTTGGAACAAATCAGAGAGCAGGCATGGCAACAGTTTATTATTGAGAATATATTTAACAAGCAGTATGCTGCGCTCGGCTTGGATGTAACCACCCCCGAATTGATAGACATGGTTCAAGGAGTAAATATCCATCCCCAAATCAGACAAATATTCGCTGACCCCAATACAGGGGTTTTCGATAAACAAAATATCATTAGCTTTTTACAGCAGCTCAATAATGCCCCACCGCAACAAAGACAGTCATGGCTCACTTTTGAAGCCTCTCTACCGGCATCTAGGCGGTTAATTAAATACGAAAATTTATTAGCCTTAACTAAGTACGCTAACATTCACGAAGCCAAAGTAGCTTATAATAAGAATGCAAGTCTGACGGCTGCCTATTTGTATGTGCCGTTCTTCTCTGTAAACGATTCGCTAGTGACAGTAACGGAATCAGAAATTGAATCCTATCTCCGTAAAAATGCAGATCAATACAAAAGAGACGCTTCTAAAGATGCCAAATATGTTATATTCCCCATCGCTCCATCATCCGAAGATACTGCTTTTATTAAAGAAGAAATGATGGCCATTAGAGAAACCCTTTTATCTGGACAGAATGATTCTGTTTTTGCCGAAATTAATTCTGATGGAATTACCCCATTTGGCACCTATAACCCGAATAACTTACCGTCATGGTTAAATTTAAATCCGGACGCCCTCGAAGTAGGTTATGTGTCTGAGGTCATCCTATCCAAAGACGCTTATACTGTTTACAAAATAAGTAACATTCAGCAAGGAGATGAATTCTATTTACGTGCAAGTCATATTTTGTTCAAAGCCGAAAATGAAAGTGGCTCAGCTAAGGCCCAAGCCAAAAAAGAGGCACAGCGTGTCTTATCCGAAATCAAGAAGGGTGCTGACTTTGCTGAAATGGCTCGTATCTACGGCACTGATGGTACCGTGTCGAGAGGTGGAGACTTGGGATGGTTTGGTGAAAATTCAGATTTTGATCAAAAATTCAAAGATGCCTCTTTTGCCAAGCGAGGCAAAGGGCTCCTCTCTAGCATAGTTGAAACGACATTTGGCTACCATATCATTGAGGTCACAGAGGCAAAAACAAATACCATTTACAAAATCGCTCAGATTGAAAAAGAGCTGTTTTCATCAGATCAAACACTCAACACCATTTATCGCCAAGCAGAATTATTTGCGTCAAAAATCTCAAACGAAAGTACTTTTATCGAAACTGCCACTGAGAAGGGTTATGAAATTCGTAAGGCCTTGAGGGTAAGTAAGGATGATAAATTCATAGGAGGCCTTGCAGACGCTCGAAATATCGTGTTTTGGTTGTTCAATGAAGCCTCAGATGGCGAAGTATCCGAAGTTTTTGAACTTGATAACAGATACGTTGTAGCCATCCAAACGGGAGCACAAGAAGAAGGTACTGCCCAAATGGAAGATGTAATTAATGAACTGAAAAGAAAAGTATTAGATGATAAAAAGGCTGAGCTGATTATCTCTCGCTTATCAGCATTGACTGGCACCTATGATGAAATGAATACCGCCTATGGATCTGGGGGGCGAATTGGAATAGCTGACCTGAATTTAAGTGCCAATAATATTCCAAATATTGGATTTGCTCCTGAGGCTATTGGTGTTGCTTTTTCTCTTGAAGAAGGAGAAGACACCGCCCCTTTTAAGATACAGAATGGGGTAATTATGCTCACGGTCACAACTAAAACCCCGTTAGAAGAACTCAGTGACTACGACGCCTACAGAAATGTCGTCCTCAATGCACAAACAGAAGTAAGAAGAAGAGAAGATCCTTTTACCTATCAAAACATTTATAATGCACTCATTGAATCTGTTGAAATAGTAGATAATAGATATAAGTTTTATTGATCAAAAAAATTATACTCCTAAAGCCTGTCGCATGATAGACTTTCAGTTCTTCATCTAATGAATTGGGACGTTCAACAATTTAAAGAAAAGCTGGAAGCCAATCATGACTTCCCCTGTAATTATATGTTTAAGTTTATTGTCCCCTTGAACAAGAAAAAAGCACTGATCGATTTACTTCCAAAAGTGGCGCTCAAAATAAAAACAAGTGCTAACAACAAGTTTATTAGTATCACGCTCAGCTTGGAAATGGAATCGAGTGATCGCGTAATTAATATTTATAAACAAGTCTATCAAATAGAAGGCATCATCGCAATATAACTATGTGGAAAGAAGAGCATAAAACCCTCACACGGACTTTTAAATTCAAAAATTTCAGTAAGGCTTTTTCATTCATGACGCAAGTCGCTATAGAGGCTGAAAAGCTCAATCATCATCCCAACTGGTCCAATGAATACAATGTGGTCATCATCAATCTTTCTACACATGATGCGGGTAATATCATCACTAACAAAGATCGAGAATTGGCACAAGCCATAGATGACCTTTTAGAAGATGCTGGATAATACCGCCCTTTTTTTGGTCCCCACCCCTATCGGAAATCTTGCGGATATGACCTTTAGAGCCATTGACGTACTGAAATCTGTAGACCTCATACTGGCCGAGGATAGGCGTACCAGCGGGGTTTTGCTTAAACACTATGAGATTCATACCCCCATGAAAAGTTTTCATGCGCACAACGAACATCAACAAACCGAGGTCATGATCAAAAAATTAGAGGACGGTATCAAAATCGCTCTTATTTCTGACGCTGGAAGTCCCGGTATTTCGGATCCGGGCTATCTATTGGCTAAAGCGGCACTTGCTGCTCAACTTCAAATAGAGGCCTTACCAGGTCCAACCGCCCTCATTCCAGCAATAATTAAATCTGGATTTCCCAATAATCGATTTGTTTTTGAAGGCTTTCTCCCTCACAAGAAAGGACGTACCTCCAGGATTCATTCATTAAAAAATGAAGAAAGGACACTGATCTTTTATGAATCCCCCCATCGGATACTAAAAACATTAATGCAATTTGAAGCAGCTTATGGGAAGGATAGAAAAGTATCTGTTTCCAGGGAATTGAGTAAAAAGTTCGAACAAACCATAAATGGTTCCTTATCCTCGGTACGTGCCCATTTTGAAAGTCACAAACCCAAAGGAGAATTTGTCATTATTTTATCAGGTAATTCCATGAAATGAACTTAGAAAAAATCATTATGGAGGCCCTTCCAGCTCTTCAAAAAACGGGCATATGGATTCAAAACGAGGCCCAATCTTTTGACCTTAATAAAGTAGTTCTCAAAGGTAAGAATGACCTAGTTTCCTATGTGGATAAAGAAGCCGAAAAAAAGTTAGTTATTGATTTAAAAAGTATCCTGCCAGAAGCGGGATTTGTCACTGAAGAGGATACTGCTAATGATGATCAAAAAGAATTTACCTGGATTGTAGATCCCCTAGATGGCACAACTAATTTCATACTGGGCTGCCCGTATATTCTATCAGCTTTGGGCTCTTACAAGGCAAAGATATCGTGGGGGGTATTGTTTATGAATTAAACAAAAAGGAGCTCTTTTATGCTTGGAAAGGTGGGGGTACTTTTTTAAACGATAACCCAATCCGTGTGGCCCCTACCCAAGATTTATCCAATAGCCTATTGGCAACGGGCTTCCCTTATTACCAATTTGATAAATTAGATAACTACTTAGCCATTATCAAAGATTTGATGATGCACTCACATAGCTTGAGAAGGCTGGGAAGTGCAGCAGTAGACCTTGCCTATGTAGCCTGCAGCAGGTATGAGGGTTTTTTTGAGTACAACCTAAACGCTTGGGATATTGCGGCTGGAATACTTTTAGTAAAAGAAGCTGGAGGCAGTGTAACTGATTTCTCTGGAGGAAATAACACGCTATTTGGTCGAGAACTAGTCGCCGCGGGGGACATACATAATGACCTATTGAAAAGGGTTCAAAAATATTGGTAGTTATCTTAGAGGCTCATTCAAGGGTGCCACCCTTTTTTTAATTATAATAACCCCCATTGATCCAATTTATATTTAATTTTAAGATAATTAAAACAAAAAATCATCCAAGACGCTATGGCTTCAACGATTCGTGTTTTTACCCTTATTTTTAGCCTCTTCAGCTTTCTTGGAGCAGCATTTAAATCGAGTAGTCAAAACCAACCTATAAAGCTTTCTGAGGAGGCACAAATCAGCGTGATCACCTTTGGCCCTTACCAAGGTGAACTCTGGTCTGCCTTCGGTCATAATGGCATCAGAGTCTTTGATCCGCTCCTCGACATGGATTGGATGTATGACTGGGGTCGATTTGATTTTGAACAAACCAATTTTTTTTGGAATTTCGCACGAGGAAAAATGTTGTACAGCATAGGGCGTACCCAAAAATATCCCGATATAAAATCCTATTACATCAAACAAAATCGAAGCATCAAAGAACAAGTCCTCAACCTAAGTCATGCTGAAAATCAAGCTTTCTTTAATTATCTAGAGCACAATAATCTTCCAGAACACAGGACTTATCTTTACAATTATGTCTACGATAATTGTGCTACCAAAATTCGAGACATCATTCAAGAAGTGGTCCCCGCAGCAACCTTCGACCTCTCTTTTAAAGTTCCAAAAAAATCGGTGAGAGATCTTATGGATGATTATCTATCTGATCAGCCTTGGGGTGATTTTATTATAGATGTTGCCTTAGCACATCCCATTGATAACGAAGCCTCTGCAAATAGCTATCTCTTTTTACCCGACTATGTCCATTTAGCACTCGAAGGAGGAACCATTGAAAATATCGTAGATACAATTCCGCTGATCAAGGACTCCACTGCTATCAATGTAATGAAAAATGAAAAACGTCCTCAAAGTAAATTTAACCCTTTCAGTACCTTTGTATTGCTCTTTTTTATTGTTGGATTTATTACCAATAAAAACTTTAAAAATAAGAAACGAACGCATTGGATAGATGTACTATTATTCTCTATGGTTGGTCTCTTTGGCTGGTGGTTTGTATTCCTTTGGTGTGCAACAAGTCATCTTTCAATGTACAATTGGAATTTATTATGGGCGCTTCCCATTCATCTACCCGTGATTTTTTTTCTGAATCAGGCAAAGTGGCGAAGGTCCCTCAGTCGTGCTTACAAGTTCATTGCACTTCTCAATTTGTGCCTGCTCCTTTTTTGGATATTAATCCCGCAACCACTTCACATGGCCCTCATTCCCTTGATCCTTACCCTAGTACTCAGAAGTTTTTATATCAGTTACGATTTAAATAAAGCCCCTCAAGCATCTGTTTAGAAAAGGACTTTTACCGCTTAACTCTAGAAAAAGTTGCCTCCTCAAGCAATCTTTACTATTTTAAGGATCAAATAAAATCAGACATCTATTAATGGTATTTATCCCCATTATCCTCGGTATTTTTTTACTGCTGTTCTTAATCACCTTTGTTAAGCTTGATACCTTCATTTCATTTATTTTGGTTTGCCTATTTGTCGGAATTTTGGGCGGATTATCCCTAGAAGAAACGGTCACAACCGTGCAACTAGGGATAGGAAAAACACTCGGCTCTTTGGTCATTATACTTGGTTTTGGAGCCATGCTAGGTAAGCTCATTGCCGAGAGTGGTGCAGCAGATAAAATCACCCATAAATTAGTTGCAAAATTTGGACTTAAAAACATTCAATTCTCTCTAATTTTAGTAGGATTCATCATCGGCATACCCTTGTTCTACACCGTGGGATTTGTCATCTTGGTCCCTTTTGCCATTGCTCTAGCAAGTAAAACAAAATTACCCTTACTCTATTTAGGCTTACCTATGCTGGCCTCTCTATCGGTTACACACGGCTTTTTGCCTCCACATCCAGCGCCAACTGCCATCGCAGGAATATATGGTGCGGCTTTAGATAAAACCATGATTTATGGGGCTATCGTAGGTATTCCAGCCATATTGGCTGCCAAATTTCTTCTGTCTGGGACGATGAATCGGCTTACTCCCAAATTAAAACAGGAATTTATCGTATCAGACGTCAGTACTGAATTTAAAACTCCTAATCTCACGATAAGTCTCACCATCTCATTACTCCCCGTGATCCTTATCGCTGGAAATTCACTGTACCATTTAATTTTTAATTACAATCCAATAATCAAGGGGCTAGGTAACCCTGCCATTGCAATGCTTTGCTCAGTCCTCGCCGGTATTTATTTTCTTGGAATCCGTACCGGTCGCAACATGTCAGAGATCATGACAATCTTAAGGGAAGCTGTATCAAGTATTGCTATGGTATTGCTTATCATCGCTGGAGCTGGTGCCTTCAAGCAAATCATAATTGCTACTGAAATCAGCCTGGAAATAGGCGCTTTTTTCGAATCATTAGGCCTCTCGCCCATCATATTGGCATGGCTCATTGCGGCTATCATTCGAATCATTGTAGGTTCCGCTACGGTTGCTGGCTTAACCGCTGCGGGAATTATGTTACCTATGGTGGAAGCTTCAGGTATTGCTCCTGAACTCCTGGTTTTAGCTACAGGTGCGGGAAGTATCTTTTTCTCCCATATCAATGATAGTGGTTTTTGGCTTTTTAAAGAATATTTTAATATAAGTATCGGGGAAACCCTACAATCATGGACCATAATGGAGAGCATCGTTTCTCTTGTTGGATTGATGGGGGTATTGATACTCAATTTGATCGTTTAATTAACCTAAGGGAATACAAAATTCGAGCAAATCAACTCGATCCTAACCTACTCCTCCAAATGGTGTCAGCCGACCGGTATTACGTATAGACGATATACTTTCTACCTCCTCATCAGATCCTTGCTAAAAAATGATCGGCCTACAAAACATCGCCTTCTTTGACATGAAATCCATAAATGTTGTTAATAAAACCATCGTCAGTTTCGGCTACTACAGGTTAGATATACAGAATTTCTGTGCACCATAGCAATTGGTTTTTATGTCCCATTTTAATACCGCGTCTCTTACTACTCCAACACTATTGGTGTTAGTAATCATTATAGGTATTTCCAAAAAACCAAATTCAGTTACCTAAGTAGTGCCAGTCATCTCTCCATTTCCTTTAAGGCTGTACCTTACTATAAAACCACGAACATCTGTAATTGAATTATTTTAGCCGGGGATTCCATCAAAAGGGAGGCCAAGGTCTCGTGCCCTTGGCTTCTGTCCTTAGGAAGAAAGAGTGGTAAGCAAGGAAAGTAAAAAAATAAATATAGTTTCGTATAATTAATGGTTAAATAACTCATACATCAAGGCAAACTCTGAACGCGTTATATCAGATAGGGGGGCTTAGCTGATCTTACTCCAATTCACGGTACTTTTATTAAACGAGCCAATATGATTTTTGAGTATCTGATTTTCTGGAGCACGTAGCAAGGGATCCATTTTGAGTAGATCTGTGGCGGCATTTCTGGCCAAGTTTAAGATGTCCCCATCGGTAGCTAGGTCGGAAATAATTAAATCTAAGGCCCCACTTTGTTGGGTCCCCATTAGGTCTCCAGATCCTCGAAGTTTTAAGTCAGTTTCAGCAATTCTGAAACCATCATTACTTTCTACAAGGGTTTGCATTCTTGTTTTGGCCTCTGAGGTCAACTTCATTCCTGTTACCAGGAGGCAATAAGATTGTTCACCGCCGCGACCTACCCGCCCTCTGAGTTGATGTAATTGAGAGAGGCCAAATCGCTCGGCACTTTCAATGACCATCACGCTTGCATTGGGTACGTTTACACCGACCTCGATGACCGTTGTAGCAATCATGATATGGGTTTCTCCCTTGATAAATCGTTTCATTTCATAATCCTTATCTGCAGATTTCATTTTTCCATGACAGATAGATAAATATAATTGAGGAAATCGGCGAGCGATGCTTTCGTAGCCATCCATGAGGTCTTTATAATCCATGGTGGCGGATTCTTCAATAAGGGGATATACAATATATACCTGGCGGCCTTTTTCAATTTCTTTTTCAATCAAACTGAAAAGTTGAATGCGTTGGGCATCTCTCATGTGCCTTGTGATAATAGGTTTTCGGCCTGCGGGTAATTGGTCTATGGTGGAGATTTCCAAATCCCCATAGAGTGTCATAGCCAAGGTTCTTGGAATGGGTGTAGCGGTCATGACTAAAATATGTGGGTAATAAGTTTTATTTTTATTCCAAAGTTTGGCTCTTTGAGCTACTCCAAAGCGATGTTGCTCATCGATGACCGCCAAACCCAATTTTTTAAATTTGACTTTGTCTTCTATCAGGGCATGGGTCCCGATGAGTATTTTTAATTCACCAGAATCTAACCCCTCTTGAATAGATATCCGTTCAACTTTTTTGCTTGAGCCCGTGAGACACGCCATTTTAATTCCTAAAGGTTCCGCAAATTCTTTAAGCCCATGATAATGCTGTTCTGCTAAAATTTCCGTGGGAGCCATAAATGCACATTGCGTATCATTACCCACAGCAATGAGCATACACATGAATGCCACAATGGTTTTTCCACTTCCCACATCTCCTTGCACCAATCGATTCATTTGATGACCAGATCGAAAATCAGCATAGATTTCTTTGATCACTTTTTTTTGAGCAGTGGTTAGACTAAAAGGAAGGTGGGTATGATAAAAATTATTAAGAAGTTCGCTATTTTTAAAAGTGATTCCTTTAAACTTATCTATGCGGGCCAGTTTGAGAGTGATGAGGCGCAATTGAATAAAAAAAAGCTCTTCAAATTTTAATCGATATTGTGCTTTTTTAAGAGCAATTTGATCTTTTGGGAAATGAATATGAATGAGCGAAAACTTTTTATCAATTAAAGAAAACTGCTCCCTAATAGCTGGGGGCAGTTTATCTTGAATGTGAGGAATTGCCTCTGCTAACAGCAATTTGATTATTTTGCTGAGGGCTTTAGAATCTAAAAACCTCCTTTTGAGTTTCTCAGAAGTGTGATAGACCGGATGAAGGAATTGCTTATTGGGTGTGGTATTTCCTGAGGGTTCTATTTCTGGATGAGAGAGGCTGAAGCGTTGACCATATCGGATCGGCTTGCCATAAACAATGTAGATCAGCTCGGGTTTAATTTTTTGTTTGATCCATTTGATCCCTTGAAACCAAACAAGATCTATTTCTCCTGTTTCATCTTGAAACTTCCCTATCAATCTTTGTTTACGTCCGACGCCGATCGTTTCAAAACGGACTATTTTTCCTATTATTTGTGCACTGCCCAATCCATCAGTTAATGAAGAAATTTTGTGGCATGTGGTACGATCTTCATAGCGAAAAGGAAAATGTTGTAGCAAGTCTCCATAATTGAAGTAGCCCAATTCTTTATTAATTAAAGCAGCTTTTTCAGGACCAATGCCCTTTAAAAATTCTATTGATTTATGAAAAAAACCAGACATCTAAATAATTAAAAAGATAGGGATAATTTTAAAATGTGTAATGATCATTCATTCCATTCTAAGGTATTCAGTAAATGTACCAAATCAGATTTAATAAACGCTATGGAAGGAGCCAAGGAATCATTTTTTGTACTCATATTGAAGTACAAAGCACCCCGTAAAAAATGGGTAACGCTGTCGGTTATAAGAAATTGAAAAGGACTGGGGACTTCTCCACTTAATTCACTTACAGAGGCAACATTTCCATTTTTAAGGAAAAGGATTTTTTCATCAATCGCGGTTGCTTTTACTTGATGCTTACTCGTAAGCCTAAAACTATCGTTTAAATAGTCTTGAACCGAGGAATCACTATTTATAGTTTTATAGGTGAGTTGGACATTGGCATCAAAATAGGGATAATAAATATGGATCCAGTTGGGCTCTGCGATCCAACTGGTATCTTTCAAGATTTTGGCATGTGTGGAGTGTTCAAAGGTGTAAGGGCGTATGCCCTCGAGGGGCGTGTAGGAAACTGAAGGCAAAATAATACGATTATATCCTTTCGGTTTAGGGAGATAATGGGTTTCACAAGACCAAAAAAGAAAAAAAAGGATCAACGATGAGTAGTTTTTCATAATTTTCTAAACACGCGAACTCTTTTAATGCGTTTTTGATCGACAGACTCTATTGAAAATAAAAACTTGCCTACTTCAATTTTCTCATTCGAACGAGGGAGATTCTTGTTTATTTCTAACAGTAAACCTCCCAAGCTTTCACTTTCACCTTTAATTTCGTCAAAGACGTCGGCCTCTTCTGACATAATTTTACAAAAATCATTGAGCGAAGTTTTACCTTCAAATATGGCAGTATTGTCATCTATTTTTTTATAATCTGCGTCTAGAGCTTCATCAAATTCGTCATTGATTTCCCCTACGATTTCTTCAATGATATCTTCCATAGTAATTAAGCCTTCGGTACCCCCATATTCGTCAATAACAATGGACATATGAACCTGCTTTTCTTGAAAATCTTTAAAGAGTGCGTCAATTTTCTTACTTTCAGGGATGAAATATACGGGTCGTAGGAACTGTTGCCAATGGAAATCTTCTTCTTCATGAAGAAAGGGCAGCATGTCCTTGATGTACAATAAGCCTTCTATTTTATCAATGTTTTCGACATAAACGGGGATCCTTGAAAATCCTGTTTTATTGATTTGATCCATTAACTCATGGAAATCACTAGACCGGTCAATTGCTGAAATATCAACTCTAGAACGCATGATTTGTTTTACTGAAAGGGTTCCAAAATTAACAATCCCCTTAAGGATTCCTTTCTCTTCTTTACTGACATTTTGCTCTGAAGTGATGTCTAAAGCTTGATTGAGCTCTTCAACGGAGAGATTATAACCTTTCTTTTTGATTCGTTTTTCAATAAAACTACTCAGACCAATGAGGAGCCGTGAAAGTGGTTTTAATAGACGATTAAAAAACCAGATATAAGGGAGGCAGAAACGCGCAAACTTTTGTGGTTGATGTGTGGCAGAAATTTTAGGAACAATTTCCCCGAAAAAAATAATCAATATAGAAATGACGGCAGTAAGCGCGATCAACAAGACGCCTTCAGCTTCTTTTTTACCGACCATCTGCCAGGAGGCATAAGTCGAAAGGGTTACAATGAATACATTAAACAGGTTATTGAGGATCAAGATGGTGGCCAACAATTGATGTGGGGATTTTAATAGCATTTCTATTTTATGGTTTAAGGGCTCCTCTTCGTCTAAGGCCGTCTTATCAAGCGAAAAAAAAGCAACCTCAGCTCCTGAAATCAGGCCTGACAATGCCAATAAAATTAAAATGAGGAGACCATAGCCCCAATAAAAGGAACTTGAAAGAGTTACAAATTCCATCAAGATTATCGACGGAGGTTCATCTATTGAGGATACCAAGTAGTGCTTGTTTCGTGAAAATTAAAAGGGAAGATCATCCGACGCTGTTTCTGCAGTTGGAGTAGCGGGAGGGGATGCTGGGGGGTTATTATCAACAGAAATACGTTGTTCTGAAGCTACTCCACTGGTTCCGGGAGTACCGCCACCACCCAACATGGTCATGTTTTGTACCCTTATTCGGGTCCTATATTTGTTGTTCCCTTGATCATCTTGCCAACTGTCTGTTTTAATTTTACCCTCTACGTAAATGCTTTTTCCTTTAGTTAAGTATTGCTCAGCAATTTTTGCCAAACCATCCCAAAGTTCCAAATCATGCCACTCAGTATTTTCAACTTTATTGCCATTGCGATCTTTGTAATTTTCGGTAGTGGCGAGGGTCAAATTGGCTACCACTTTGTTGTTATCTAGATACCTCACTTCAGGATCTTTTCCTAAATTTCCAACGAGAATTACTTTGTTTACTCCAGCCATGATATAAAAATAATTAAAATTTTAATTGAGCCAAATAATTGACAATGAGTTTTGGTTTTGGTAAAGTTACCAATTCGTCAAGATTGAAAACAGTTAAATTTAATTTTTTCGCAATTTCGGTTAATTCTAAAGCACTTGAAACCTCAATTTGTGTGAACCAGGCCTTGATATTTTGATGTGTTAACTTATAGCTGATAGGGCCATAGGAGACTTTTGCATTGTGATCTCGGTCAATTGAGGCGACGCTGAAATGATCCGGAGGGGTTGAATAAAAGTCCCAAAGCCCTTCCCAGATATCTCCTTTTATTCTTTTATTTAAGCAGATTTTATGCTCAAAGGTAAAAATCCAGTAATGTAATGTGCGTGCTTGAATTTTAATTTTCCTTGCTTTTACGGGTAAAAGATGTTGTGTTTTTTCTCGGAAGGATTGGCAATAAAATTGTAAATTACAATTCTCGCATTGGGGACGAGGGGTGCAAACTAGGGCACCAAACTCCATCATGGCTTGATTAAAATCTCCGGGGCTTGACGAAGGCATGATGTGGGCGATGGTTTGCTCAAAAATTTTACGACTGCTTCCCTTGCCGATGTCTTCCTGAATGCCAAAAAGGCGCGAGATCAATCTAAAAACGTTACCGTCTACCACGGGTACCTTTTCATGAAAGCAAATGGAAGCGATGGCTGCGGCCGTGTAAGGCCCAATACCTTTTAATTTGAGCAATTCGCCATATGAATCAGGAAAAATACCTCCATATTCCTGGGTGACCTGTCGTGCTGCTTTATGTAAATTTCTGGCACGACTGTAATAACCAAGCCCCTCCCATAATTTTAATATTTCTTGTTCAGAGGCGGCGGCGAGCTCATGCACGGTAGGATAAGCGTTGATAAATTTTTCGTAATAAGGTGTGCCTTGCGCTACGCGGGTTTGTTGTAGGATAATTTCAGATAGCCAAATCATATAAGGGTTGCGCGTGGCCCGCCAAGGTAAATCTCTCTTTTCCCTTGAATACCAATTCATTAATGAAGAAGTTATTTGAATTTTGATGATATTATTTGGGGTTTTTGATTTTCTAGAGAATACATTTGTATCCCAGACTTGCAAATGTAAATTTGAAGTTCTTAATAAAACGATGGTTGACAATTAAAATGACTTTATTGTGACGAAATCAGATGTAATAAACGAAATAAGTGAAAAGACAGGGATCGATAAATTAGATGTTCAGGCATCGGTAGAGGCCTTCTTTTCTGTAGTGAAAACTTCGATGGCCGACGGGAAAAACATATATGTGAGGGGGTTTGGTAGTTTTGTGAACAAAAAACGCGCAAAAAAGATTGCCAGAAACATATCTAAAAATACGGCAATTGTCATTGAGGAGCATTATGTCCCGAGCTTTAAGCCATCTAAAATTTTCATTGACAAGATCAAGAAGAGCGTAACGTCTGCGTAAAAGGAAAGCTGATAGCGGATGAATAAGTATCTTATTTCACTAACAATTGCCGGGATAGCAGCTGTCTTTTTACTCTATCAACTCCCGCGCACAGCAGTGAAAAATGAGGATGAGAGCAGTGTAGAATCACATTCTTTTAATATGTCCAATGAAGACGCTGCTGCAATTACTTCACTGAAGAGCTCTACAAAAGGGGAAATATCGGAAAATTACATTAACTTCGCAGACTCTTTAGCAAGATACTATTTAAAGTATGGGTTTTTGGATAGTGTCAAAAATGTTACTTTGAATTTCTTGCAGAGAGACAGTTCTTTGGAAACGCAGAAAAAAGCGGCAGCATTATTATATGCTTCATACGAGCGTGCCTCTAACATGAAAGAAGCGACCGTTTATGCCCTAGAGGCACGGAAAGTTTTGACTTTGATCACTCAAAAAGAGGTAGATAATTTATCCGCCAAGACAAAGTTAGCCATGACCCTAGTGACAACAAAAAACCCTATGTCAGGGATTATTATGTTGAGAGAAGTGATAGAAAAAGACCCAAAGAACAGAGAAGCCCTTTTAAGTTTAGGCCTTTTGTCCATTCAATCAGGGCAATATGATCGAGGCATTGAAAGGTTTGAAAAGTTGATTGCGTTAAAAGAAGATGATTATGAGGCCATGTTATATATGGGCGTTTGTTTTTCAGAGATTAACAAGCCTGAGGAATCATCAGAACTATTTACAAGAATTGTAGCTGCAGAAGATGCTGATCCAGCGTTAAAGTCTGCAGCAGCAGAATATTTAGAAAATTAATAACACTTAAATTAAAAGAATATGCCTTGTGGTAAAAAAAGAAAAAGACATAAAATCTCTACACACAAGAGAAAGAAAAGGTTAAGAAAGAATAGACATAAAAAGAAGTAGACATTTAATCTGAAAAATTGTGAGTAATGAATTAGTAATAAATTCAACTCAAAACGGATGTCGAATAGCTCTTTTAAATGATAGAAGATTGATTGAATTCCACCAAGAAGACGGCGGTAATCAATTCAATGTTGGAGATATTTACTTAGGTACTGTACGAAAAGTCGTTCAAGGTCTCAATGCAGGTTTCATTGATATCGGTTATGAAAAAGACGCCTTTCTACATTATCTCGACTTAGGACCACAAATCCAGTCACTGAATAAATTTTCGCAGCTGATTCAAAGTAAAAAAGGGATCAGCACCAAGCTCACTGGATTCAGAAATGAAGCCGATATTGATAAGTTTGGTAAAATAGGACAGGTTCTAACAAAGAACCAAAAAATCCTTGTTCAGGTTGTAAAAGAACCCATATCAACAAAGGGCCCGAGATTATCGTGCGAGTTGTCAATAGCAGGACGCTATTTAGTTTTAGTACCATTTTCGAATGCAGTCAATGTATCAAAGAAAATTGGGAATTCGAATGAAAGGAAGCGCTTGGCGCGTCTGATCAGTTCAATCAAGCCAGAAAATTTTGGAGTGATCATCCGTACCGTAGCTACGGGAAAAGATGTTAAAGAGCTTGATACAGATCTTCAAAACTTAGTGCAAATTTGGCAAAGAGGCATTGAAAAGCTCAAGAAGTCTAAATCCAAGGATAAAATCATTGGAGAGGTAAGTCGGACGAATTCTATTGTTAGAGATGTACTTAATGAGACGTTTGATAGCATTACCATTGATAACAAAGACTTATTTGAAGAGATCAAAAGTTACATCAAGACCATTGCTCCAGATAAAGAGAAGCTGTTACGTCTACATCAATCAAAAGCAAAAGTTTTTGAAATTTTTGGTGTTGAGAAACAGTTAAAAACTTCATTTGGAAAATCTGTCACCGTAGCTAATGGTGGTTATTTAATCATTGAGCACACCGAAGCATTGCATGTTATTGATGTGAACAGCGGTAATAAATCTAACCGCGAGGAAGACCAAGAAACTACTGCGTTGACAGTTAATGTTGAAGCGGCTAAAGAAATCGCTCGTCAGTTACGATTGCGTGATATGGGTGGAATCATTGTCGTGGATTTTATAGATATGCGCAAGATTGAAAACAAGCGTAAAGTATATTCAACAATGATTGAGGCGATGGAAGGGGATCGTTCGAAGCATACCATTTTACCCTTGTCAAAATTTGGTTTATTACAAATTACGCGACAAAGGGTAAGACCAGAAGTAAATATCATTACCAAAGAACAATGCCCTTCTTGTGCAGGTACAGGGAAGATAACAGCATCCATTTTGATCGCAGATCAAATTGAGGAGACCTTGATGTATTTGTTTAAGAAGCAGAACGAGAAAAAGGTGACCTTAGTGGTACACCCCTACTTGAGTGCTTACTTTACCGAAGGGATTATTTCTCGACGGACTAAATGGTTTTTAGGATTAATGAAATGGGTCAATGTCATTTCAGATTCGTCTTTGGCACTGAATGAGTATCAATTTCTAAATACCAACGGTGAAGCCATTCAGACTTAGAATTTCATACCAATATCAATACTGACGATTTGATTTCTAATAACTAGGGGATATTCGGGATTGGTTTGATTAATAATGTTAATCAAACCTTTTTGCAGGCTGATACCGGAAAAAAACAAAGTATTTATTCCTAATCGATATTCTATCCCTGTGCCTATAATTGCTGCAGTATCGAAAAAGTTAAATTTCGAGATGAATTCATAATCTTCGTTCAAGGCTTGTTCGAAAATTTTGAATTCAAAGATTAAGCCAACTTGAAAAAACAGACTGATGTCCGGAGCGATTTCGTTGGTGAAGAGTTTTAGTGATAAGGGAACCTGGAGATAATTAAGATCGTAGGATTCAAAAGGATTTGCAGGGGCCGTACCGCTACCTTCTTCGACCAAATTGATACTGACCCTTTTGGGCAGGTAAATCAAACCGGAGCTTAAAAAGTAAGTGTCGGTAAGCGGGTGATCCACAATCAGGCCGATCGACATTCTGGTGGCTATCTTCCCTTGGGACACCTCCAATAGATCTGACTTTAACGAGATCTTGTGAGATGAAAATAATGGAGAAAATTTTAATCCGAGTTTGGTTTGCGAAAAGCAGGCCAGGGCTCCAATTAAAATAAATGATGCGAAAAGAAGTAACTTTCTCATTGAAATTATATTAATTTTCTCCAAAAATAGTATTTATGAGGATAGTTTGTCTACTCTTTGTTTTTCTTTTCTTAAATGGATGCAGTGAAGACCCCTGCCGTTACCATCCTGAGGGGGAGCTTCCGACGGTAGAAATTGAGGTAAATAGGCTCGAAAAAGTGTTATTTGAGGCTCAAGAGATCAGTGAAGTAGAAAAGTTTCTTCAAACTCACGAGCAAATGGCAGCAAGAATGTTTCATCTCAATGAGTACCCCGATGAAAAAATATTAGCTGAACGCATTTTTGGGGTGGTACAAAACGAGTTTATAGACACGCTGTATGCAGAGGCAGATGAAGCCTTTGACCAGCCCCTGTTTGAAAAAACAATGAATAATTCTTTAGGATGGTTGAAATATTATTTTCCCGAGATGACGGTTCCTAAAATTCAAACGATGGTAAGTGGATTGTATAATGATTTAGCTATTTCAAAGGACCTGATCATTATTGGTTTAGATTTTTTTATTGGGGAGAAAGCGTCTTATCGGCCCAAAGAAGTTCCGCAGTATATTTTGAGGAGGTACGAACCCAAGTATATGACGCCAACCATCTTGAAGTTTTTCATTGCTGATTATTGTTCAAGTGGAGATGAAGAGACTTTATTGTCTGAAATGATTGATTATGGGAAGATTTATTATTTACTGGGAAGCATCATGCCTTGTACACCAGATGATTTAATTTTAGGATTTACACCAAAGGAAATCCACGATGTATATGCCTACCAAGAATTGATTTGGTCTCGGATTATCGAAGAAGAATGGCTCTACGTGAAAGATGAATTTACTAAGAAAAAAATGCTTGGAGAACGGCCAAAAACGATAGAGTTGGGCGATGATTGTCCTGGAAGAGTCGGTGCTTGGATTGGATGGCAAATCGTAAAACAATATATGGATGAGACGGGGAGCACCATGCAAGAACTGATGGCCAATCGCAATCACCACCAAATTTTTGCTCAAAGCAAGTATAAGCCCAAGAACAGGCGTTAATATTCATCTAAAAGATTCAAGAAATAGGTTTAAATTGACCAACTTTATATCCTGTTTAAACCTTGCTTGTTAGCTTTGAAGTTTTCTGTTATTTTCTTTTTTATGTTTTGCTCATCGATGGGTCAAGCTCAACTGCTAAGGTATCAAGTATTTAAGTCAAAGAAGGAAATAGGGACCATGACAGTAAGCCGGGTTAGTTCTTTGAGTGAAGTGACCTATGAAAACATAACTGAGGTGAGATATAAAATTCTCATAGAGTTGGAGATCAAGTATTTGTTGCAGGAAACTTTCGAGCAAGGTGTTTTGATGCGAGGGCATGGATTTAGTAGTTTGAATGGGTCTAAGAAAACTACCTATGATATTGTTAAGAAAGAGGAGGGGTATGTACTAAGGGCCGAAGATATTCCCCAACGTTTACCCTTTGAAACAATTATTTATTCCGCCGCTAAAATCCATTTTGAAGAACCTCGGGATCAGCAGGCCGTATTCTCTCAACATTTTGTGACTTATTTAAATTTTGAGGAAATCAATCCTCATTATTACCTATTGACCTCGCCGCAAGGAGAGAATTATTATCGATATGAAAATGGGATTTGTACTGAGGTAACCGTAATTCGAGACTTTGGGACCTTATACTTCAATTTAATGCCCGAGAGTTACGTAATTGTAAACACTCCAGATTCTTTACGTAATAAATGAGGCCCGTTAAACAAAAAAAGAAGCCGTTTTTGTGGCATCTAAAGAAGAAAAGTTAGGGTTACGGTCCAGATGAAAGATCAGCTTGGAAGCTGATTATTTCTCAAAAAAGGCATCTACAAATGCTTTTTTGTTGAATACCTGTAGGTGCTCTATTCCTTCTCCCACACCAATATATTTTACAGGGATTTTAAATTGATCAGATATACCTATAACGACACCCCCTTTGGCGGTACCGTCTAATTTAGTTACCGCTAAAGCTGTTACCTCCGTGGCTTTGGTAAATTCTGTCGCTTGAACAAAAGCATTTTGACCGGTACTGCCGTCGAGGACCAGTAGGACCTCATGGGGGGCTTCGGGAACGAATTTCTTTATAACATTCTTAATCTTACTCAATTCATTCATGAGGTTTATCTTGGTATGTAACCTGCCTGCAGTATCGATGATCACGACATCTGCGCGTTCTTCCTTGGCTTGTTTGACTGCTTCATAAGCTACCGCAGCCGGATCAGTATGCATGCCTTTAGAGACGACGGGTACGCCTACCCGATCACCCCATAAAATAAGTTGATCCACAGCGGCAGCGCGAAAGGTATCTGCAGCACCTAAAATAACTTTTTTATCGAGGGCTTTCAGCTGAGCCGCTAATTTCCCGATGGTGGTGGTTTTGCCCACTCCGTTAACGCCGACGACCAAAATCACAAAGGGGCCGTCTACTTTGGGGATTTCAAAAGAATCGAGATCAGTCGTGTTATTTTCTGTGAGTAAACTCGCGATTTCAGCCCTCAAAATTTCGTTAAGCTCGGAAGTCGACACGTATTTATCTTTGGCTACGCGCGCTTCAATCTTAGTAATGATTTTTAGGGTGGTTTCGATACCTACATCAGAATTGATGAGTACTTCTTCTAGATCATCTAGCACCGTATCATCGATACGAGATTTACCGATGACGGCTTTACTGAGCTTATTTAAAAAGCTTTCTTTTGACTTTTCTAAGCCCTGTTCTAAATTTTCTTTTTTCTTTTTTGAAAAAACATCAAATAATCCCATATCAAAATTCAATTTGCGAACTTTTCGATAGAATTTAAAAAAAAAGCCGACTGTATTGGTCGACCTATTTCTTACAAAAAGTTGGCGTAATTATTTAGCCAATGCCTTTTTTACGTCTGCTTCTGCAACCATTTCTTCTTTAAAAGAGTAAGCACCGCTGGCGGTTTTTACAGTTCTAATGACTTTGGCGAATTTTGCACCTCCGGGTTGTTTTAGCGTTGCTACTACTTTCTTTGCCATGACTACTTAATTTCCTTGTGAATAGTTTGTTTTCTTAGAATGGGATTGTATTTCTTTACCTCCAATCTTTCAGGAGTGTTTTTCCTGTTTTTGGTAGTGATGTAGCGAGAGGTGCCCGGCTTGCCCGTAGCTTTGTGCTCTGTACACTCCATGATTACCTGTATTCTATTACCTTTTTTGGCCATTTTCTTGTCTTTTATACTAATGTGTTACCGTTAGCTCTTGCTTTTCTGAGCACAGCATTGATACCATTTTTATTGATGGTACGTAGCGCCGTTGATGAAACTTTTAGTGTGATCCATGTATCCTGCTCAGGGATGTAAAATCTTTTCTTGTGCAGATTGGGAAAGAATTTTCTTTTGGTCTTGTTGTTGGCCTTAGAAACATTATTCCCGCTTCTTGCTCTCTTACCTGTAATATCACAAACTTTCGACATAATTTTTACGCTTTTTGAAAACGGACTGCAAATATCATCATAATAGTTTTATTACCAAATGCTCAGCCCGCATTTTTAATTTATTTTATTGGATAGGGGCAATTTATACATCTACAGGCACAACAAAACCCCCGTTTTAGGTGGTATGAAGCGGTAAAGACCATGAGACCCTCCTTGTTAAAATAATAATCTGCCTCTTCTACAGGTGGAGTTCCCTCCTTCTTTCCTTTATTTGATGTCAAATTCTTATTAATCTAGTAATTTTGTAGTAACGACGGAGCAAGCGGTTTGGTTCCACGGACAAAGATCAGAATTTTATGATAGAAAGCACAACAAAGAGTGAAGAGCTCATCCGTCTTGAGGCCCAGCATGGGGCGCACAATTATCACCCGTTACCCGTAGTTTTGGCCAAAGGGCTTGGGGCCAAGGTTTGGGATGTGGAAGGAAAAGAATATTTTGATTTTCTATCGGCTTATTCGGCCGTGAATCAAGGCCATTGCCATCCAAGAATTTTAAAAGCATTGACAGATCAGGCGTCGAGGTTGACCTTAACTTCACGCGCGTTTCACAACGATGTGCTGGGCGAATACGAGCAATTCATCACTACGTTATTTGGCTACGACAAAGTTTTGCCGATGAATACAGGTGTAGAAGGAGGAGAGACCGCCAATAAGCTGGCGAGAAAATGGGGATATGAGCACAAAGGCATTCCCGAAAATCAAGCTAAGATTATCTTTGCAAAGGGTAATTTTTGGGGGCGTACGTTGGCGGCGATCAGTAGCTCGGATGATCCAGTGTCTTACAAGGGATTCGGGCCTTATATGCCCGGCTATGAACTCATTCCTTATAATGACCTCCAAGCACTGGAACAAAAGCTTCAAGATCCAACGGTGGCTGCTTTTATGGTTGAGCCCATTCAGGGAGAGGCCGGTGTCGTGGTGCCCGATGAGGGTTATCTTGCAGGTGTTCGGGCCTTGTGTACTCAGCACAACGTCTTATTCATCGCGGATGAAGTACAAACGGGTATTGCCAGGACGGGTAAAATGTTGGCTTGTGATTATGAAGATGCAAGGCCAGATATTTTGATATTGGGGAAAGCCATTTCGGGAGGTGTACTTCCTGTATCCGCGATCTTGGCGGACGATGAGGTCATGCTGACCATCAAACCGGGAGAACATGGCTCTACTTATGGAGGTAATCCTTTGGCTTGCAAAGTGGCACAAGCCGCTTTAGAAGTCGTGGTTGATGAAAATCTAGCTCAAAAGTCCCAAGTACTCGGAGACCTATTTCGTAAGGAACTGACGGATTTTATGATAACCCATGAGATGGTTCAAATGGTTCGAGGCAAAGGATTGCTCAATGCTTTGGTGATCAATGACACGGAAGAGAGCAGCACCGCATGGGATCTTTGTGTAGCCCTGAAAGAAAATGGATTACTGGCCAAACCCACACATGGTAACATCATTCGGTTTGCGCCTCCGCTGGTCATCACCGAGGGAGAATTAAATCATTGTTTAGAGATTATTAAGCAGACGATTACAGATTTTAATTTTGGTTAAATTTCCTTGCTCATAAGCGTATTATGGCCTACAAATTGAGGCCGGTTTCATATTAATTAAATACGGTTAAGCACATGATGGACCTTTTTAACTTCACCCTGACTTACCAACAAATGCTCATTATGGCGTTCGTTGGTGTTTTCGTTGGGATGGCCAAAACAGGTATTCACGGGACAGGGATGGCAGCCGTACCTTTGCTGGCAATTGTTTTTGGCGGACGCGCTTCCAGCGGTATCATGTTGCCGATTCTCATTTTGGGAGATTTTATGGCCGTTTATCACTACCATAGTTATGCTCAATGGAAGCATTTGAAGCGGGTGCTGCCTTTTGCTTTTGTAGGGGTTTTACTTGGGACCTACATAGGGATATTTATCGATGACGGGGTGTTTCGTCAAGTAATGGCAGTTATTATTTTTTTGAGTGTTGGGATCATGTTATGGAATGATAAGCAGCAAACCCAAGGGACCTCTCAAAAATTGCTATTTACCGCTGGATTGGGAATAGCTGGGGGATTTACGACGATGGTGGGTAATTTGGCAGGTTCGGTTATGGCCATTTATTTATTGTCTTTGAATCTATTGAAAAATCAGTTTATTGGCACGGCAGCGTGGTTTTTTTTGATCATCAATCTGGTTAAGGTACCTTTCCATGTATACAGTTGGGAAACCATCACATGGGACTCGTTGTTTTTGGATTTATTGGTATTGCCGTTTATTGCCATAGGCGCCTTTTTGGGAATTCAGATCGTTAAACGCATTCCAGAGCAAATTTATCGTCGTTTTATTCTAGCGATGACCATTATTGCGGCGTTATTCATGATGTTTCAATCATAATTTATGCTCAACTCAATCGATTAATTATCTTTACAACTATGCTCCGAAGACCTAGAAGAAACCGTAAGACCGAAGGCATCAGATCCCTGACACGACAGACGCAGGTCACCACTGATGATCTGGTATTTCCCTTATTCCTCATAGAAGGGTATAATAAGAAACAAGAAGTGGCATCCATGCCGGGTATTTATCGTCTGACCTCAGACTTAATGCTCAAAGAGATTGAATACTGTATGCGGTTGGGCATCAAGTCCTTTGATGTCTTTCCAGTCGTTTCAGACAAAGATAAAAATCAAGAGGCCAGTGCAGGGTATCGCGAAGATTCTTTTTATCTAAGAGCACTTAAAGAAATTAAAGCAAGGTTACCTGAATCCCATATTATCACTGATATTGCCATGGATCCTTACAGCAGTGACGGACACGATGGCTTGCTGAAGGAGGGCAAAGTACTTAACGATGCGACCTTAGAGATTTTAGGGAAAATGGCACTTGCACAGGCGGCGACCGGGATCGACATGATCGGTCCTTCTGATATGATGGATGGCCGCGTGGGCTATTTGCGTGAACTGCTCGATCAGCAGGGTTTCCAGGAGGTAGGGATTATGTCTTATACGGCCAAGTATGCCAGTGCTTTTTACGGGCCTTTTCGTGATGCGCTGGATTCAGCTCCCAAGTTTGGGGATAAAAAGACCTATCAAATGGACCCTGCCAACCGTGCGGAAGCCTTAGTGGAGGCGCAGCTTGATTATGAAGAAGGGGCAGATGTGTTGATGGTTAAACCTGCCTTGGCCTATCTGGACATCATCAGTGATCTCAAAGAAAATTTTCCACTTCCTATTGCGGCTTATAATGTGTCTGGAGAATATGCCATGGTCAAGGCGGCCGCACAAAATGGGTGGTTAGATGGTGAGCGGGCCATGCAAGAATCCTTGACCGCCATCAAGCGGGCAGGGGCCGACATCATCCTGACGTACTTTGCCAAGGAGTTTGCTGAGGGACGGCGAGGGTGATGAATTTATGGGCTCAAAGACCAGTATTAAAGGCCTTTTGAGCGCAGGAGATCCTTGGGTAAATACAGTGTAAGTTTTAGAGACGCCCTTCTCAAAGGGCTGAACTAAAGAGGAGGAACTAAAATGAAAATCAATCGCATTCCACGGAGCTTTGTCGATATCTTATTGAGCGTTTATATTGCATTGAGTTCTGCTCAGGACATTATGGAGCGTACTTATTAAAAGCGCCCGTTGGGTGGAGGATTAACCATCCATGAAGTTCTCGAAGGCCTCAAAGAAATATTGAAATAAGGGTTGGGGAAAAGAAAATCACAGCTGGGGCATAGGGTCGGTATAAATATTTTCATAGAGCATTATATCAGGACTCTTAAACCCCCATTCCGATAAATAATCTTCTGTGGGGTTCTTAGCTGAAAACACAAAAGAGCCCACGGCGAAGTCGTCGTCGCCATCCTGATCAAAGTCTGCTTTGGTTAGGATCAACCATTTTCCTAGATTGCTGAGCGGTAAGTATTCCATCTTGAATGCTGTATTTTTTTTCGCTTGATTGCTCAAATAAATTAAAGAATAGCCGGGCGCTAGGTCTTCATCTGGAAAAAAGGCGGAGACTATGAAATCTATGTCACCATCTTGATCAAAGTCACTGGAGATCACATTGGTGGCTCCAGGGATTGCCAGAAACTTAATTTTTTTAAATTGATAGCCTCCCATATTCTGGAATAAGGTCAATCCGTGGTAAGGTTTTGTGACCATTGACAAATCTGCATTGTCACCATTGACTATTGCGACATCCATTAGGCCATCCTTATTAAAATCAACCAGATCAAATCCACTTGAACCAAAAACAGCCGCTAAAGGAATCACTCTTTGGGCATCAAAGACCAGTGGCGCTTGCTGGGTCAAGATCCACAAGCCTTCTGTACCCTGTGAGGTCAAGACGATCAAGTCTTTTTTACCATCATCGTTCATATCTCGCGCAATCACTTTGATACTTCCAGGGATACTTAAAAGAGTTTTTTTAACTGTTTCCTCACCCTGGTTAACGAAGAGGGATAATTTACCTGTCTGATTCCCAAATTCACAAACTACGATTTCATTGTGCCCATCCCCATCTAAATCTTCATCTAGGGCGAATACGGGTCTTTGCAAATTATTCAATAATTGCTCCTTGACAGCGGCTTTAGAAAGAGAGGATAAGCTTCCTTTCGGCTCATCATGGGGGTGTATTTTTCCCATTTCTAGGAGCAGGGTCTGTGGGCCATTTTCGCTGATTTGTGAGATGGCGCTGTTGGACGCTGGGTGAAGTACCGTTTGTTCTGTTTCTATATCGTAAATGTGAAGATTGCCATTGACGGTTCCCACCTTCATTGTTTGGCCCTTTACAAAAATACTGGTCGTGAATGCCGGAGAAGTCGTATCAAGCACCAAAGGCTTGGGCTTAAACATCGAAGTCGTTTCAAGAGGGAATCGATAGTCATAAACTAAGGTCTCTGGAGCATTTTCAGAGACATACTCAACAATACGTTCCCAATGCTCAGTCGGGATCAGCTGTTCTTTGGGGTAAATTCTATGCATTAATGCATATTGCGAACCACTTGATACGTTATCAAGAGGATCGTAATTTGGAGATTTTATTCCCATTCTTGCGCCCATGTTGGGCAGCACACTGGATAGCCAGATAGATTTTGGGAGAGAAGTTATTTTTGGCACTAAATGGCAAGACCCACAGTAATGATTGTAGGTCGCCTCTTTGTCATGTTTTGAACAGCTTGTTGTCCACAATACCAATGACCAAAAGAAGAAGTGTCGAGCGTGATTTAATACGATATAGAACCGAAAATTATTGGCGAACAAGGTCAATCGGATGCTGCAGAACTTGAGAAATAAGCTAACGTTGGTAAGTTTAAAATTCAAATAGGATGGGAAATATTTTTATTTAGGAAATTTTAACGACAACAAATATGGGATATGTTTAAGTTCCATGCTCGTTGCGAATTATTTTAACTTTTTTGTTGAATCCTTGAGACGCAACTGATGAATCATCATTCCAATTACTACTGCCTGACCTGTAACTTCTCAAGAAACCCTTGGTTCTTGTTTTTCATGAGTTTTGAAAGGATGAAGGAAATGATTTAATTGCTATGAAAGCTGATCAGGTTTGGCGCTAAATACATGTATTAAGGAGTTTAGTGTAGTTCGGCTGCTCATGAGGTCTATAGAGCGCCATATTCACTATTTATGATATCGTATGTTTTGTCGTGGTTACTATCCTTGGGATGTTACCAAGTGTGTCACCAGCGGTCTAAATTAATATTTTCCTCATGTATGATTTTATTCTTTGGGGAGTCATTTTAAAATAAATAAGTCTCAATTTATCATAAACCCAATGCCTCTAACTGAAGTTCTGCCATTTCACGCCGCATTTGTTCTACTACATTGAGGTAAGCTGGCTGATGAATTAAATTATTTAGCTCATTTCGGTCATTGACCAGGTCGTATAGCTCTGCCTCATCAAATCTTAGCCATTTAATATACTTAAATCGATCACTGACCACCACCCTATAGTCCATTTGAGCCGTCCAAGGGAATGGATTTTCATGGCTGTAATATTCGATAAAAGCCACTGGCCTGATCGATTCCGTTTCCCCTTGTATTAAGGGAAGTAGGGATTTTCCTTGAATAGAATTAGGAATGTCAATGTTGGCAATATCTAGCGCAGTAGCCGCAAGATCAATGGAAAGTACGAGCCCATTCACATTGGAAACAGGATTAACCAAACTAGGATATTTTATAAAAAGTGGAGCTTTTATAGACTCCTCATAGGGCATTCTACGTTCAAGTGAAAATCCATGTTCCCCAAAAAAATAACCATTATCACTTGTCAGGATAATGGCAGTTTGATCATCAATGTTCAATTCTTTCAAAGTCGCTAATATCTTCTCAAGACTTTCATCTACGGCCAACATCATTTCTGCTCGATCTCTGATAGATTGTTCCGAGACACCCAAGTCCAATGCCGTAATCCATAGTGAGTCTTTTTGCATCGTTTCGTTTCGGATTTTAAAGGCATTTTGAACTACGGGCTTACCCTCATCAGAACGACCAGATGGCGAATGGGAAACACTTCTTTGGTACATTTCATTTGCATAGGTTCCCTTATGTCTGGCAGCAGGAATGAATACTTTTGGGACAGATAAATCTGTTGTACCATCATCTCGTTGGATGGCTTCTGGATGAACCGCTTTATGCCCTATGTAGAGAAAAAAGGGATTTTCAGCAGATTTTTTAATAAAAGCCACAGATTTTTCGGTAAAAATATCAGTGATATATCCTTCATATTGATATTCTTGTCCACCCTCATAGAGTTTCGGATCATACGTTTTACCTTGGCCTTCCATACATAACCAATAATCGTATCCCGGTCGGGGTTTTGGACTATTTCCCATATGCCATTTACCTACATGAGCGGTTTTATAACCTGCCGCCTGCAGGTATTTAGGAAAAAGGTCAAGCATGAAGCTGGCCTGATTCCGAGAAGTGTTATCTATAATACCATGTCTAGATGGGTACTGACCCGTAAGAATACTGGCACGATTGGGCGAACACAAAGGAACCGCATGATAAGCCCGACTAAATTGAGTTCCTTCTTCCGCCAAGGCGTCAATGGTCGGCGTTTTAAGAAAGGTGTGACCCCCCCCACCCCATTCATCATATCTCATGTCATCCACCACAATCATTATAATATTGGGCTGCACTACTTGGGCAATCAAAAAGTTATTAACTAATAATAAACCCCCAAATAGGAGGCTGTTTTTTATTGTAGGATTCATGTTAAATCACAAGCGATCATTTAAAATCTGTTTTTGGCTGAACTTTAGCCGATTCATCCATTAGTAAAGGAACGTATTATTTGGCGCTTTTATGGTTGTTTTTTTATTTTTCGAGAGAGCCAAAAAGTGAACGCCTTTTTTACACCTTTTTTGAGTTCTTTTTTTCATTTTGAAAGATCGTTTCATAATGTTCAACCGTTGGAAAAGGGTTATAATAATTGGGCAATAATTCTTTCCATTTTAGATAGGCATCTGATTTACGAAAGCCTATTTGATGACTTTCTAAATTTTTCCAATCCACTAATAAAATATATTTATTTTCTTGTTCTAAACATTTTCGTAATGTGTGCCCGTTATATCCGTTGATCGAGCTGATATATTCACTTGCCACAATAAAGTCTTGTTCAAATACATTTTTTAATCCCTTTTTCACATTTAAAATGGCCATTTCAAGTATCATATCTCTTTAAGTATTGAGGTTCCTTTTAAAATGATTTAATCTATCTGCGTGATAGCAACTTTAGAGGTTAATTCCTTGAAAAAGTTAGGTTTTAATGGGTTGAAATTAATTTTCATAATCTATCTGATTTTGTCAAACGGTTAGCACAAGAGCAGTATTGGAACTAAACCCTCTTACCCTTCATAAACCAAGATAATAAATTAAAAGCACAACGAGTCGAGTCTATATCTAAACCGCTAGCTTTTATACCTTGTTGTTCGTCCCTTTTTTATCTTATGGATGGAATCCAACATCAAATTTTAAATAGGAAGAAAGCGTCATCAAGGAAGTAGATATGGTTAACCTTCATTTGATCAGGCGGCGACTATAAACTCCAGCGATTGCCCACCCCTGAGAGCGGTTTACATGGGTCGTAGTTACCCGGAATGGGGTCGTAGCTTAATACTTTTTTACCCATTTCCTCAGAAGTAAAATAGGCCCAAATGGCCATCGATTTCATAGATCTGTAAAACCCGATCGGCTTTTGTTTCCCAAGGGAAACACCCCAAATGCCTGGGTTGAATTTTTCCGAAGTAGTTTCGGCTTCCTGTAACACCTTGGTCCGATCGGCTTCGTTCAAATCTGTAAATATGGCCCCGAAGTTCTTTTTGCAATCAGCGTTAAATGTGGCGATTTCGGCCCGAATGTTTTTCTGCCCTGTTATATCATAGGTCTCTGCGAATACCTTGTCGATAAACATATCCGCCTTTACATCTAATGCCCCTGGTGTTTCGGTACGTGGAAGTATCATATCTAACAAAGCAGATATGGTTTTGACTTCTTCCTCTTTTAAAAACGCAGGTTGCCAGTCTAACCGGCTTTCCGTTTTACACGATTGAAATAGGGATAATAAAGAAGGCATTATTACGGCAGCTCCCGCCAATAGCCCTGTTCGTTGTAATGCTTTTCTTCTCTCCATAACTTAGAAGTTTAATTTTTTCAATTCGGAAACGGCGTGGTTCGCTGCCCTAGCGGTAAGTGCCATATACGTCAATGAGGGGTTCACACAAGATGAGGAGGTCATACAGGCACCGTCGGTTACGAATACGTTCTTGGCCGCATGTACCTGATTGAAGTCATTCAATACGGATGTTTTTGGATCCCGGCCCATACGTGCCGTTCCCATTTCATGTACGCCATAACCGGGTGGATGCTCCTTATCAAAACCGAGAATATCTTTTAAGCCCACTTTTTGAAGCATTTCTACTGCATCTTCCTGTATTTGTTTGTTCAACGCTTTTTCATTTGCCTTGAACTCAGCATCAATGGACAAAGTAGGCTGCCCCCATTTATCCAAAACATCACCATTTAAGGTTACTTGGTTATCATGGTAGGGTAAACACTCGGCGAAGCCGGTAATGAAAAACTCCCAGGGACCTGGTTTTAAGATACTATCCTTATAATCTGCACCGAAAGATTCGATATTGGCAGGATTGCCGCCCCGGAACCCTTCCCCCTGAAAACCGAAACCGCGTACGAATTTGTCCGATTTACTATTTTCATCAATATTCACATACCTAGGAATGTAGATACCATTGGGTCTTCTGCCTTTATAATATTTATCGTCGAAACCTGCTACCTTGCCCATGGCACCTACCCTATAAGTATGGTCCATTAAATTGTGCCCAAGTTCACCACTATCGTTTCCTAATCCGTTTTCGAATCGGCTCGACTTTGAATTCAATAAAATCTGAGTTGTACTTAACGTAGAGGCATTTACAAAAATGATTTTTGAGGAGTATTCTATTGCTTCGTTTGTTTCCGAATCGATGATTCTTACACCGGTTACCTTCTCTTTCGCCTCATCATAAATCAACGATTGCACGATAGAATATGGCCGAATGGTCAGATTTCCAGAGGCATTGGCCGGCGGTAGGGTAACGGCATTACTACTAAAATAGGCACCGTAGGGGCAGCCTCTACTACATCTATTTCTATTTTGGCATTGTCCCCTGCCGTTATGTGGCTGTGTAAGGTGTGCGCATCGCCCAATAATCATATTGCGGTCCGAAAATTCCTTTTCTATCCTACCTTTTATATGCTTTTCCACACAGTTCATTTCCATAGGCGGCAGAAAATGACTGTCAGGTAATTGTGGAAGGTTCATAGCCTCACCGCTGATACCCGCAAACTTTTCAACATAGGTGTACCAAGGCTTAATGTCCTTGTATCGAATGGGCCAATCTACCCCATTGCCATCCTTGGCATTCGCCTCAAAGTCAAGGTCGCTCCATCGGTAGGTTTGCTTTCCCCATAAGAGGGACCTGCCCCCCATTTGATGGCCTCGCAGCCACAAAAAAGGTTTTGTCTCGGTATATGGATTGGCGGCATCGTCTGCCCAGAAATGTTCGGTATCCTTACCCACCACCCAGAACGGATGTTTTTGTAATGCTTCTCTTTTTCTTCCGGGGTGAGTCCGCCTCTGAGTTCCATATCCCACGGATCAAGGTTCATCGTTGGGTAATCCACCACATGTTCTACGATTCTTCCCCGTTCGAGCACCAAGGTTTTTAGACCCTTTTCACAGAGTTCCTTTGCAGCCCAGCCACCGCTGATACCAGAGCCGATAACGATGGCGTCATAGACCTTTTCCTTTTTTGCGTCAATATTAAAATTTGCCATTTATAACGTCTTGCTTATGACGGTCAAGTTAATGAATAAAATAAAATATATTATATATAAATATTGGAAAAAGAATAACACTTAGTATAAGAATAGTAGCCGAATGCGGGCTTCATTACTGTCAATTTACAAGAAAGCTGAAGTGGGCTACGACCTTTGAATTTACAGCTATTCCGGCTATTATTTTTATACATTGTCGTATGTTTTATGTCGTATTACTTTAAACTATCTATCCATTCAGAAAGGCGATCATTCCAAGTTCCCAAGTGGCCTTGTCCAATCGCAAGAGCAAATCCATGTCCTCCCTTTGGATAAATGTGCATTTCCGAATACACTTTTTCCTTTTCTAAGGCTTGATAAAATAGCATGCTATTCATTACAGAAACCGCATCATCATCGCTTGCGTGAACAATAAAGGTCGGAGGAGTATTTTTATTAACATGTAACTCATTTGAATAAAAATTAATTAATTCCTGTTCTGGATTTTCGCCTAACAAGTTATTTCTTGATCCTTCGTGGGTATAGGAAGACTTCATTGTAATTACCGGATATATCAAGACCATAAAATCAGGTCGTGCACTCAAAGAGTCAATAGTGCTGGGTAAAAAATTTTCACCATCATTGTAATGAGTTCCCAATGTGGAGGCTAAGTGACCACCAGCAGAGAAACCCATAATCCCTATTTGGTCCTTGGTTACATTCCATTTTTCAGAATGATACCTTACTAGCCTTATAGCTCTTTGGGCGTCTTGTAATGGAGCTTTACGACCCAAAATTATAGATTTAGATTTTGGCAATCTGTATTTTAATACAAATGCTGCAATTCCCTTAGAATTCAACCATTTTGCAATGTCAGTTCCTTCCCAATCATATGCTAAACCTCGATATCCTCCTCCTGGACATATCACAATTCCCTTTCCCGTTGCACTTTTTTTTGTTGGGAGGTAAATTTCAAGGATTGGTTTCTGTACATTTTCTATCCATAATATATCTCCATTTTTTTGAGTTTCAACTTCATCAGTTTCTTGATGATTAGGAATTTTTCCCGACCAGAGAGGCTTGGTTTCTTGACTAAAACACGTATTAATAATAATTAACAGATAAAGACTAAGGAAAAAGGATTTACTCATGATATTATATTTTTTATGTTCGTTAAGATACATAGCTTATGACAACAACGTTTAGTATATGGCAAGTAGGGCAGTAGAAAGCACTGAACTTTCAAGTTTGCTCTGAGCCAAAACGTTGTATTTTGTTTTTAATTTATTCATTCTTAAAAGCCAAATCAACGATTTGGCGGTGTTGGTAAATAGAGCTGGCCTTTCGTAAACAACTGAACGCCCTATTTGCTATATACAGTGTTGTGCAATGTTTTTATTTTTCCAATTGCTTATGCGAACCGTCACAATTAGGCATTCGTTTTGATAATCCACAAACACAATCATTTAATCCTTTTCCGTTAAAAATTCTATCCATATTTTTTTCAATTCTTGATATTCGGGTATCTGATTGTTTTGGTTGAGCAAAGTGTAAAAGATATCCTCTTTTTCTACCTTCAGTTAGATTTTTAAATGCGCTCTCAAAGCCAGAATCTTCTTTGAATTTTGTTGTTAGTTCTTGAGGGACTTCAAAGTCAGATGTTTGCTTCTTCTTTACTTTTAATCCTGCTTTTTCAATTTCAATGGCTTCAAAAATATAGGCTTTTATAGTTGCTGTCATTTTTACAATTCCACTGAAATTTGTAAACCTAATCTGACGTGTTGCCTGCACGTTTTCCGTTTGCTGAATCAATATTTTAAGAGGGTCTTTCAAAAGGGCACCTTTAAAAAAATTAAGTGCACAGTATTCTTTAAAACCATGTATAATCAAGATGTTGGCTTTTTTATATGTGTAACAAGGTACACCCCATTTTAATTCTTCACTTAAGCCGCAATCAAGAACTAAGCTTCTTAATTGCTCCATTTCTTTTTTCCATTGAATGGTCTTGCTTAAAAATTCATCAACTTTTGGATTCATCTTTTTCTAATTTGAGACTTTCTTAATGTTGCACAACGAGGGAATAGACGTATTACGTTTATTTCCCTTATCTCATGATGAGTTTAAATTACCTAAGCACGGGCAAGAAAAAATCATCAAGAAGCGCCTTGTTAAATTATATCAAAGGTAAGCACGAAAAAAGAGGAATGTCATGAACAAGGTCGTGTATGGCTTGAAGTGCCAATAAATTGAGATGAATTAGATTTTTGAGGGGGGGGTCAGTTTAACCGAAGTCTAAAAATGGAACAAGAAATAATAGGGTGCTCAATAGGTTCATTTGTAAACTCTTTTTTTCAAATTATTGGCAGCGTGTTGATTAAACGGCATTTCAATGCAGTTTAGGTTTTGTTAGGTGCTGTTTGTTCTTTTCGGACAATACAATCAAACCTATTATTGGGCCTAATGCCAATGTTGTATAAATATATATTGGGTTCATTGTCGCCTGCAAGACATTGAGAAGCTGGATACTAATTATTGTTATTGAGAAACCAATACAAGTCACAATGGTAAGTGCGGTCCCTTTTATTTCTGCTGCTGCATTTTGAGCGACTAGCGTTGAGAAAAGAGGGGAGTCTGCAATAACAACCATGCCCCATAAAAAAAGAAACCCAATAAATAAGCTTTCAGATTCAGTCATGAACATCAAAGGAGAGATAAGGCAGCAGCAGCAAGATAAGAGAAGTATTATAAATGCTATTCGTTTAGTTCCTAATATTTGTGCGAGATATCCCGCGAGGACACAGGCCAATCCTCCTATTCCTATAATCAGGAATGACAATAACGGAATATTAAATGTAGCTTCAGGATGTCCCATGCTATATGTCTTTAATATGATCGGGACAAATGCCCAAAAGGCATACAACTCCCACATATGACCAAAATAACCGAAGGCGGCAGAACGAAATTCGTGATTTTTAAAGACACCTAGAAAGGCCGATTTATCTAACTTGTTTCCAGATTTTCGGTAAGGGCCATCAGACACCATTATAAACATTAATAGACCCCCTATCACCGCAAGAGATGAAGTTAATATGAGGACAGATTTCCATGGAAAAGCGCTCGTCATTCCCTTCGCTAAATGGGGAAAGGCAGTGCCAACGACCAATGCACCAACTAAGAAACCAAGTGATTTCCCTAATCCTTTTTCATAATAGTCAGCAGCTATTTTCATCCCTACTGGGTATATACCGGCCAAAAAGAAGCCGGTAATAAAACGAAGTGAAGTGATACTTGCTAAACTGTTTCCTTCCCATATCACCCCGGCATTGAATAAGGAGCCGAGTAAAGCACAGGTTAAAAAGACTTTTGACGGCGAAAAACGGTCAGCAATAGTAAAAATAGCGAAGATCAGTGTACCTAAAATAAAACCAAATTGTACCGCTGAGGTTAAGTGGCCTAAAGCACTGTCTTTAAGGTGGAAATTAACTATTAAATCACCCATCACACCATTCCCCGCAAACCAAAGTGAGGTGCAGCAGAACTGAGAGATTACGATTATCGGAAGTATTACCTTAGACTGTTTCACTCATTGTTTTATTCAATTGCACTTAAGGGTCAGCACAAGAGCAGTAGCGGATTTATATGCACTAATTGTTTGGAAAACAAGATACTTAATTAAATACAAAAACGACTTGAGAGGGTACTCAAACCGCTAGTGCTTATACATAGGGTGAACTACCGTTTCATTGTCCTATTTGATTTTTTATCATAGAAATGGACTCATCATCAAACCGCTTTTTTCTACTGTCTAGCAAGAATTTTGCCTCATCGCTCACGCTATATCTTAGTCGTTCACTATCATCAGTTACGGCGGTATAAATTACATCCGCAACCAAAACCGCTGGTGAATTGGCATTTTCAGGGTTTTGCCATTGTTTCATTAATGCTCCAATAATTGGTTGATAATCGGCAATTTCTCTAGTTTGAAAATCAATTGAACGACCTCTAAAATCTGCAGCAATCATTCTCGGTTCAACAATTCTAATAATTTAAAGATCAGCTCGGTCTTCTCGATCAAGAATCCAACACACATGGATAGGAGTAAGATCCACGGCACCCACTTTAAGGGCCTCATCGGTACTCATACATTAAATGATACCCATGTAATTAGACTAAAAATGAAGAGAAATTTAGGCAGCATCGTTTTGAATTATTTTTTTCTTATTTCTAAAATCGGTTTTACTGTATGAATAGTTGTGGATAAATAAACACTAATTTTTTGTATTTTTTCCCCAATAAAAAGATGTGCGTTTACTATTTGGTCTAATTGTTCTGATTATTGAGTCTCGTCGATTATTTTTCAGTTTCTTCTTGATAAAGAAGAAAATAGTGTTGAAATTATACTGCTGGGCTTTTTCAGCTCAAGCTAATTTCGGTTTTTCTAAAGATTTGATTTTTGCTTGATTGTGGCAGTGTTTGTGATATTGCTTTGCAAAGTTTTTATTTTTTGAGAAAAATAATACTGAAACCAATCAAGGTTAATAAATAACCATAAGCTAGTCTAGAAGGGATTGGGATTATATGCGTCAAGGCATAAATCAGCGAGCGCTTTAATGCCGTCTGTTTTTTATTGGTAATCGTTTATGATTAGAATACTCTGACATAGCCAACATATGGCAAAGCAGGGATAACTACTCTGATTTCAGGGATAACGATCGCTCCAATGTCAAAAGAATTTTTCTTGGAGAGAATTCTAATGCCATGAATACCAAAATAAAAGCTATTTGGAATCACATAGTTCTCTGAGAGCAGTGCAATACTTTTGCTGATTCTATGAGTTCCGGAGATCATTATGGCGGGATAATCCGATAATTCCCGATCTATGAGGCCATAGCCTGCTCCTATAGACAGGTTTGTCTCAGATTGTCCTAAGGTAAAAACCCCATACCCCAAAGTTGCGGTTCCTTCATCAGCAAAGCCTGCCATGATAAATCCTCCACCAACATGAATATTTTCTGAAATATCAAATCCTACTTTAGGGGTAAGAAACCAAATTGGAGAGCCGAGAACCGTTGAAATAAACTCAAAACCACCGCCAATTGATATGTTTTCCGTGATGCCATAATTGAAAAAGTTTGTGGTAACTAGTATGTTTTGATAATACCCCTTCCCTTTTTTTATGGGGATGCCGGTTGGCCCGAAAAAATATCTCGTATCATGCGGATTAGCAAATTCAAATTTTCCCACATAATCATTGTTCACTATTGAACGTACATTTAAGGCAATCAAATTAAATTCACCATTTATCGTTTTTAAGAGGATTTTCCCATTGTCTTTTTTTGATAGGACTCCTTTGTATTCATCGCCATTTTTCATTTTAATGATAACGACCTGGTCTTTTTTTAGTGTGTCTGTTTGAGAAAACACATTATTGAAAGAAGAAGTTAACAAGCCAATGAGTATGATTTTAGATAGTAAGTGATACATTATTTATGATTTTTAACGATTAGTATATAGCGTATTTAGATGCTGCAGAGGACCGAAAACACTTTCTTTTTTAAAAGTAATATACTTATTTAAATAAAAATAGCGGTTTGGGTACACACCCAAACCGCTATTGCTTTCACCCTTATGATGAGTAGCTTTTAATTGAGTTCTTTCAATAGCGTTTCAGCGGCTAGTTTTCCTAAGTCATTTGATGCTAGAGGACTTGCGCCAGTGATTAATTTTCTATCAATAAAAACGGTGTTATCAGATTCAGTATTAATAATATAAGCACCTAGGCTTTTTAATTTTTCACTCAAACTGTTGATCATGTATCCAGGTAAATAACCTACCATTGGGGTCATTTCATCTATGGCATCAGGAAAAACAGCCATCTTATAACCCTCGTAAAGAAATTTTTGATTATCCAATGTTGTTGATAATAATGCAGCTGGCCCATGACAAAGGGTAATGGTAAATAAGTCATTTTCATGTGCCCAATTTAAGACTTTTGCAACATTTCTATCTTCAGGAATACCAATCATAGCTCCATGTCCTCCTGGCACAAATACAGCAGCAAAAGAACTGTCATTTACAAATGAATGAGTGATGAAATCTGTCAATTTTATGGGTTGCTGAAAGCTCGATTTGTACTCATTATAAATAGCTTTTACATTCTCGTCCTCATTAGGGAAAGCCCACATTTCAAATACGGCAGGTTTGCCAGTAGGGGTTGCGATTTCAAAATCAAACCCTGCATTTTTAAGGTGTAACATTGGCACAAGCGACTCTATTGGGTGATTTCCGGTAGAAAATAATTTGCCATTTTTCATCTCCAAGTTTTTTTGCTCAGTGAAAATTACCAAAATCTTCGACTTATCTCCTTGGTATTTGGTGTACTTGATCTCGCCAAAATCAGTTTTAGCAACGGTCCCTAAAGACAATGCTAAACTTGAGGGACTATACGAACCATCATTTTCTAGTTTAGGTTGAGCCAGGACATAGATAATAGTAAATGTAACTATGAGAATACTCAACAACCCTATTAATATTTTTTTTATCATGATGTTAATTTTTAAATTTCTATTTAAATAAAACTAGACTCATTCTCACTATAATTTCCTTATAAATCTACCTGATTCAAGGTGCTCAAAGACTTGAATGCTCTCCTAAAAAGATCAATTTTAATAGGCTCACCTTTGAAACTATAATATCGAGGAGGACACAAAAATAGTACTTGGAGATCAGGTAAAAATTACCTTATGGTAAGAAAGCTATTTATTTACTTTTTCCGCTCTTATGCGGCTCAAGCTTTGTTGCGTGATTCCCAAATAAGATGCGATATGATAATTTGGAGTGTACTGCTCAATATCTGGATATTGTTTTAGAAATAAATCATATCTCTCTTGAGCCGTTAATTGTAATTGATTTAAAATTCTTTTGTGCAAGCTGACCACATGACGTTCCAAATTTTTTCGCTGAAAGGCCTCAAATTCAGGAAATAATGAATATATTCCGTCTAACTCCCTGGAGCTAAACTCAATAATGGTTGAATCAGTAATACACTCTACAGTGAGTGTGGCAATTTCTTTATTGTAGATAGCAATAAAATCACTGATCCACCAATCTTTAATAGCAAACTGTAAAGTGTGCTCTTTGCCATTTTTATCAATAAAGTAAGACCTAATGCAGCCATCGGTAACGAAATAGGTCTTCTTCACTGCTTGCCCTTGGCGTACTAAAATTTCTCCCTTTGGGAGGGACTTTTCCGTTGAAATGGAAAAAAGATATTCTTCAGCTTTTTTGCTTAGCCTGATAATACTTTTTATTTTGGTAATTAATTCTCTCAAATTTTAAATGAGGATTCAATTGTTTTCCCTGAACACGAAGTTAGAAAAATTTTAAATTGTCAAAGGGATTTCGAATATTTTTCAAATGGGCCAAATTTACTGGATCATAAATCTGAGAGGTCGCTTTGCCCTACAAAAGAGATCAATCCTTAACAGGCTATCAAAACAAATGAGAAGCCCTTTAATTTTGGCTTTATTTATGTTATCATGAATTTTCAATTAACTTGTTTGATATAAACCCCAATAGGTTGATGACAACACCCCAATTGATTTCTCTTGTATTGATGTCTGCACTGTATCTATTGGCCGGCATCAGCCATTTTATCCAACCTAGATTCTTTCTTAAAATCATACCCAAATGGGTGCCTTATCCAGAGCTCACGAATTTTGTAGTGGGTGCTGTTGAGGTATTACTGGGCATGGCTTTGTGGGTGAATGAGATCCGTTCTTATGCGGCGATGGGTGTGATTCTATTATTGCTGGCGGTTTTTCCAGCGAATGTTTACCATTTCCAAAAAGCACGAAGAAAAAGCCAACACTTGGCGGCGACGGCTATCAGGCTCCCGTTTCAGGCTTTATTGATATACTGGGTTTATACTTTTGTTTGAGGGGAATGGTGGGCCAGGAAGTTTCAAAGGTTTGTGCATTATACCTCGCTTTTGGATAAAAGGGAAGATGATATGACCAAAAAGATATCAGATTTACTGAAGCCATATCAGAGCAAGAAGTGTTTACGGACGACTATGTAAACACGACCGTTTTATTGTTGAAGACCATCACTTTTCTCTCGGTGTGAAGCTTGATGGCACGTAAAAGTACCAGCCGTTCTAAGTCTCTGCCCTTGGAAATGAAGTCTGAAACTCCATGAGCGTGAGAAACTCTTAAAGTATCTTGTTCGATAATCGGACCCGCATCGAGATCATCAGTCACATAATGACTAGTAGCACCAATAATTTTAACTCCCCTTTCAAAGGCAGAGTGATAAGGTTTTGCACCAGGAAGCCAAGTAAAAAGGAATGATGGATATTAATGATTTTATTTGGATATTCTTGAACAAGTTGTTCCGGCAATATTTGCATATAACGTGCCAATACAATACTAGTAATGTGGTGTTTTTTCAGGAGGTTCAGCTGTTGAGAGGTTGCCTCAGTCTTATTTTTTTTGATTTCAGGGATCCAATAAAAAGGGATACCAAATTGCTCTACAATAGATGCTAAATCTTGGTGATTACTCAAGATAAAAGGGATTTCGCACTGTAATTCTCCAGACTGTTTTTGGGCTAAGATATCATACAAGCAATGTACGTATATGGAAACAAAAACAGCTAGTTTAGGGCGTTGATTCTTCAGAAAAAAGCTGCAATTAAAGTCGTATTTTGATCCAATTCCTGAAATAAATTTTTCTTTAAAAGTGTTGAAATCAATATTTTGATCTGTTGATTCGACCTCAATACGCATAAAAAAAGCTTCATTCAGTCGATCTACGTATTGATCGATATAAACAATATTTCCTTTTTCATTGTGAATAAAACTCGTTGCTGCTGCAATGATTCCTTTTTGATCGGTTCAATGCATTAATAAAATAATTCGCTGCATCCTTTTTAGGTCTAGTTTGGTATAATGAAGGCCTAAAGTAAAGAGTCCTTTGCATATTATATTTCATAGTAGTTAACTATAGACTGTCGATTACTGGGAGGGACCTTTTCAGTATGCTCTGATACAGATACGCTTAAGCATTGATCTCAGATCACTGACAATCTTCTAAAACCCTTTTAGTTGTAAGCTCAAGATCTCTCAAAATGTGGTAATTTAGTTTCTTAATTAATCTGGATGGTATATAAAACAAGACGTACGTTATTAAAAATAGGGCTAGGACTGTTGCTGCTCGTTCTCATGACTTGGGGAGGATTAAGATTATTTTTCCATCACAATGAGACGCCCATTTATGACGCTCGACTGATTTATAACTTTATCTTTCACTCAGATCGACCATTGAAGCAATATGAAAATCTAGCCCAAAAATTAGGTTATACGTCCTCGGATAAATTACTGATTATCCATGCTGATGATTTAGGCTTAGCGCGATCAGTGAACCAAGCGTCCTTTAAAGCACTCTCAAAGGGATTTGTGAATTCCGCCAGTGTCATGATGCCTTCGCCTTTCGCCGAAGATGTGGCCGCTTATTATCTCGCCCATCCACAGGTTGATTTAGGCTTACATTTGACTTTTACGGCAGAGTGGGCCGGTTACAAATGGCCGGGTGTCGCATCCGCTGATAAGATCGAGACCCTTCTCGACGATGATGGCTTTCTGCATCAAAAGAAAGTAACGGTGATTAAAGAGGGGAGCAATGCGGAACTACAAGTCGAACTACAAGCCCAAATTGACTACGCACGGGCTTTGGGTATGGCGCCGACCCATATGGACAGTCATGAAGGCACCTTATTTTTCGACCCTGCATTTTTTAGAACGTATATAGAAGTGGGACATCAAAATCAAATACCTGTATTTGTACCGAGGCTTTTAGCACCGCATTTTGATGAACACTACCCTTTACCTCCACAGGTGGTATTGGTAGATCAAATGTTTATGGCCCTTAATGGGACAGAATTAGATGCGATGGAGGCATATTATGCAGAGGTCCTTTCATCCATCAAACCAGGCCTCAATCAGTTGTTGGTCCATTTGGCGTTTGATGATGAGGAGATGAAGGCGATCACTAAAGATCGAGAAGCTTACGGAGCCAAATGGCGTGCGAAAGATTATCAGGTCGTGTCAAGTAAAAAGTTTCAAGACTTGCTTGAGCAAAACAATATCAAGCAGGTAAAATGGCGGGATATACAAGCAGTTTTATATCCTGATGATAACGCTTCTCTTCAACCCTAAGAAGGTAAGAGACATCAAGCAGTGTGCGCAGTATGGTATTTTTTGTTGATTTAAATTTAAGTCTGCGTAAAAAGAATCATCTCTTAGGGATTTGGAGGTAAAGCCTTTCAACTTTATCGCGAGCCCAAGGGGTTTTTCTTAAAAAAGTCAGGCTGGATTTGATCGAAGGATCATTTTTAAAACAATTAATATTGATCTTTAAAGCCATTTTTTCCCATCCATGATGCTTGACAAGGGCTTCCAACACATCGGCTAGTTTGATACCGTGCAAAGGATTGTTGGGTTGCTCAGGTTTTGGATTATTCGGGAGATTCATGTTTTGAGTTTTTATAAAAAGCAGCTTTGATGGATACTCTATCATTTGGTAAACTTAAAGATAGGTTCGATAGAAGGAATGGAGGACCTGCACCCTTTTTTCAAAACAAATCCTCTTCGCGCTCAAGCATAAGTATAGAAGCTTGTGAAACGATGAAATATTTTTCTTTTTCATACGTCACTTCAAAAGCCCCATTTTGAAGGAAAATGGCTTTATCCCCTTCCTTGGCTTGCAGCGGCACGTATTTCATTTGGTCTTCTTCTTGTTTCCAGGCGTCGTCTTCATCCATAGGTACGGGAATTGGATACCCAGGCCCAACTTTTACGATGAACCCGGTTTGAATTTTTTCTTTTTCTCTTACGCCTGGTGGAAGCAAAATACCACTGGTTGTTTTGTCAGATTCTTTCAAAGGCTTGATCAATACCCGATCTCCGACCACGATCAGTTTTTTTAATTTATTTTCAGCAGTTAATTCCATAGGTAAAGTTAAGGGTAAAAAAGGGGTTTTAGTTTGCAAATAAATGAGGAGAAGTTGAGTCCCCTTCCTCATCGGTCGCCCTAGAGATCATTCTGGGATCCATTTGTTTGGTGGATTTGGCACCCAGCTTTTTGAGACTTTCCGCTCGAGTGACCAAGTTACCTTTGCCTTCACTTAGCTTTTTCATGGCTTCTTCATAATTGGATTGAGTGGTTTTTAGATTGCTGCCGACTCTAATGAGGTCGTCAGTAAAAGCACTGAATTTATCGTACATAGCACCTGCTTGTCGTGCAATTTCTATAGCATTTTTGGTTTGAGAATCCTGTTTCCAAATATAAGAAATCGTCCTGAGGGTGGCCAATAAGGTACTGGTAGAGACCAAAACAATGTTTTTGTCTAAGGCCTTTTCATAAAGCTGGTTATCTTGTTGAAGGGCCATCAAGAGAGCGGGCTCGTTGGCCACAAACATCATCACATAATCAGGTTGCTTGATTTGATGTAGGTTTTGATAGTTTCGAGCACTCAATGTTTTGATATGACTGAGTATGCTGTCCATGTGAAGTTTAAGCTGTTCTGCCTTTTTTTCTTTCTCCTCTTCTTCGATGTATCGGGTGTAGGCGGTTAAAGAAACCTTGGAATCAATCACCAAGCACTTATCGTCCGGGAGCTTGAGTATGTAATCCAATCGTTGATTACTTCCGTCTTCTGCTTTTAAATTGTGTTCTTTGAAATAATGCACATTTTTAGTGAGACCAACTTTCTCCAAAATGGACTCCAGTAAGATTTCACCCCAATTTCCTTGTGCTTTGGCATCTCCTTTCAATGCTCGGGTAAGGTTTTCGGTATCGACACTCATTTGTTTGTTGAGCGCGGTCATATTTTTCAATTGCTCTCGCAGGGCAGTGTTCCATTGTATGCTTTCTTTATTATTATGGGTGACTTGTTGCTCAAACTTTTCGATCCGTTCTTTTAAAGGGGTGAGGATTTCACCTAAATTATTTTTATTTTGGTCTGTGAATTTTTTTGATTTTTCTTCAAAAATTTCGTTCGCAAGGTTTTTGAATTCTAATGAAAATTTATTTTGAAGTTCACTCACTTCCTTCTTTTGTGTGTCTAATTTTTCCTGAAGATTCAAGAAATTGGCAGAAAGGGTAGCTTTTTCAGTATTCAATTTCTCAGTTTTTGCGCGCTCCTCTTGTAGCAATTCATTGACTCGAGTCAAATCTTTTTCTAGCGACGCCGTACGGTCTTGCTCCATAATGAGCTGAAGCTGGGCTTTTTGGGCCTCTGGAGCAGATTTTTTATACCTGACCAACGCAACTAAATAGCCAATGGCTACGCCTGCAGCCATTCCCAATAACAAAAACCAAATCATATTAACCTCCATAGTTCAAATTTATAACTAACTCTAGAATCTTGTCTGCAGATATCCAAATAATTCCATAGACCACGCCACACCCACATGGACCATAACACCACCCCAGATGTTTTTATTTTTAAGGGCTATGATGCCCAAGACATAACCTCCAAAGATCGAACTAAGCGTTTCGGTAGCCGGTTTTCCAAAATGTAAAAAGCAATAAGTAGCGACCATAGGTAGGATGGCGTAAGGCCCAAAATACTTAACAAAAGCATAGATTAAAAAACCTCTAAAAATGAATTCTACTGTGATAAAACTGGTGGCATAGGTGCTTTCATAAATCAGAACGGAAACCCATGTAGGGACCTCATGATGCACAGCAAAGGACAAGCCATGATCAACTTTATAACGGGGGTAATAAGATTGAAGATCGCCAAAAAAAGAGCCAATAATGATAAAAAAAAGAGCAATCCCCAGTAGGGTCAAATAAGGGTTAATATTAAATTTTCGAAAAGTGAAACCATAAAAATGTCCCAAAGAAGTATCGAAAGTCAAATAAAAAGCACCAAAAAGCACCAACACCATTGTCAACTTCATGGCCCAATTGATACTTGATCTAAGAAGGAACCATTCTTCAGGTGCTAGGCCCCATCGTATCAAAACGCCCCAATGAATGCCTCTTGAGAGGCCGATAATTAAAAAACCCAAAAGGAAGGTGATCCAAAATCGAGGATCTTTTTGCCATTTACTGGCTTTTCCAAAGAAATTGAGAAGCAAAGCGGTGATAAGAAAAGGAAAACCCTGAAAAAGAGACATAATCAAGGATCTTATCCCAAGGTTTGAGATGGTCTTAATATATTTGGCCTCAAAGTCAAGCGTATAATTGATAGCGATGAAAATAAGCAGGAATAATAAAATGCTTGCATACAGTTTCAGATCAAAATATTGACGCAGATAGTTGATGATGTATTGGTACAATGATTTCATAAAGACCTTAAATATATGTGCTTGATTGTATTTGCTCACCATGCACACCCTAAATACCCATTTATTTTATTGGCCAATCGAGATGAGTATTATGAAAGACCTACTTTGGAGATGGGTTTTTGGGAAGAAGAACCGGATCTTATTGGAGGTCGGGATTTGCGCGCAGGGGGTACGTGGCTGGCCATGAATAGGTCGGGAGCCTTTGCTGCGGTGACCAACGTTAGAGCTTCGATCCTTCAACCGAATGCCAAAAGTAGGGGACATTTACCGATAGATTTTTTGAAGTCGTCCCAAACAAGTGAGGCGTTTATGCGGAAATTATCTACTCAGGCGATCACCTATAATGGATTTAATTTTTTGACCAGAAAAGGGGATGCGATGTTTCATCTCAATAATCAATTGGAGATCGTCAATCAGGTACCCGCAGGGATACATGGATTATGCAATGCCAGTTTGAATACTTCATGGCCCAAATTAGACCATTTAAAAAGGCGTTTTAAAGCCTCTATTGATAAAAAATTTGATAAAGAAGCGTTACTAGATTTAATGCTGGACAAACAATTGGCCGAGGAGGAATGGCTTCCTGAGACGGGAATAACGCGAGAGATGGAGCGTGCGTTATCTTCTATTTTTATTGATTTACCGACGTATGGTACACGAAGTACGACCTTAATCACCATAGACAACCATGGTGTGGCCGACTTGACAGAAATTACCCATCACCCCAAGCAAACAGGCAATCGAAAGCATTTTAACTTTAAAATATTATGAGCAAGTTGTTGAAGAGTGTTTTTATTGGGATGATGTTCTTTCAGCATTGTAATCCAGAGAAGATACAGCCATCACTTTTGGAGGGCGTAATTGCGGGAGCAACTTACCGGTATCAGTATGGAAAGGCTCAGCAAGTTGTGACCACGGATTTATTTGATACCCAGCTATTCAGTGAAGATCAAATTGAAGAAGACCCGTGCCTCATTACCTTTTCTCCAAGGGGTTATATTTCACTTAAATTTCCTTTTGAGGAAGGCTTTTATCAAGTGCCTTCAGATGTTTCTATCACCTTTCATCAGCCAGGAGTCACTGATGAAAGCTATCAAGCTACTTCTGGTTTTATTGAAGTGTTGGGCGTTAACCTAGGCCGTATCAACACCTATATGGAAGCGAATTACGACTCCCTGAATAGAGTTGAAGGGACGTTTATCTTAGATAATTGCTATTAATATTAGATAAATTAATTTAAAAAGAGGTTATGAATTTATCGACGCAGGTTCATAATCTTCAATAGGGAGGCAACTGCAAACCAAATTCCGATCACCAAAAGCACTGTCTATTCTGCTAACAGCGGGCCAAAACTTGTAAAATCGTTGCCCCGCCATCGGAAATACTGCTTTTTCTCTAGTATATGGACGTGCCCATGACTCATCTAGAACAACTTTTTGGGTATGGGGTGCATTTTTAAGGACATTGTCCTTGGCATCAACCAAACCACTTTCAATTTCAGCGATCTCAGAGCGAAGGGAAATCATGACTTCACAAAATTGATCTAATTCTTTTTTAGTTTCACTTTCCGTGGGCTCGATCATCATTGTACCTGCTACAGGAAAAGACACCGTGGGGGCATGGTAGCCATAATCCATTAATCTTTTGGCAATGTCTTCTACTTCGATACCCACCTCTTTGAAACGTCGACAATCAATGATCAGTTCGTGCGCATTACGATCATTATTTCCTTTGTAAAGGACGGGATAATGGTCAGCCAATCTTTTCCCTATATAATTGGCGTTAAGAATGGCCATCTCGGTAGCCTCCGTTAAGCCGTCACTTCCCATCATTGCAATGTAGGCATGAGAGATGGGCAAAATGCTGGCACTCCCAAACTTGGCAGCAGAAATTGATTTGATACTTTTTCTCCCACGATGGGGTAAAAACGGCACCAAGTGTTGGGCGACACCAATGGGACCCATTCCGGGGCCTCCTCCTCCATGAGGAATACAGAAAGTCTTGTGCAAATTAAGGTGACAGACGTCTGCACCAATCATGCCTGGAGAGGTGAGCCCTACCTGTGCGTTCATATTGGCACCGTCCATATATACCTGACCACCATACTCATGTATTAAGGCACATATTTCTATGATAGCCTGCTCAAAAACACCATGGGTAGAAGGATAAGTGACCATGAGCACGGCGAGATTTTGACTGTGCTCAATGACTTTTTCTTTTAAGTCAACAAAGTCAATATTACCTTCGGGATCACATTTGATAATCGCCACTTGCATGCCCGCCATTACAGCACTTGCCGGATTTGTCCCATGAGCAGAGGAAGGGATTAAAGCAATTTTTCTTTGAGAATGACCATTATTGAGGTGGTATTGACGGATGACCATCAGACCGGCGTATTCACCTTGTGCGCCACTATTGGGTTGGAAAGAAACACCCGCAAAGCCGGTGATTTCTGACAACCACGCATGTAATTCTTCTATTAAATGATGGTAGCCTTGGGTTTGATTTTCGGGGGCAAAAGGGTGGATTTGACCAAACTCTGGCCAGGTCACCGGTAACATCTCGGTGGTGGCATTTAATTTCATGGTACACGATCCCAAGGAAATCATGGAATGGACCAATGACAGATCTTTGTTTTCCAGACGCTTCATGTAGCGCAACATTTCATGCTCAGAATGGTAGTTATTAAAGACTTCATGATTTAAAAAATCTTGTTTTCTTTGGAGTGGACCCTCAATAGCAATGTCAATAGATGGGGGTACTGTTGGCACCCCCCTTTCTATGGATTGAGCCACTACGGTAAGCACTGAAATCACATCTGCTTGATCATGCGTTTCATCAAAAGAAACACTGATCTCATTGTGCTGATGATATCGAAAATTGAGTTGCTGTAACTCAGCGAGAGCGCGTAGTTTTTTAGCGTCACCGACTGAAAAATAAACAGTATCAAAGAAGGTGTTTTGTTGTGTGGTAATGCCGAGTTCATGGAGTCCTTTTTCGAAAGATTTAGCTAAACCATGTATTTTAAGTGCAATTTTTTTGAGCCCCTCAGGCCCATGATACACCGCATACATCCCGGCCATAACCGCTAAGAGGACTTGTGCGGTACAAATGTTGGAGGTAGCCTTTTCTCTTCTGATGTGTTGTTCTCTCGTTTGCAAAGCCATTCGGTAAGCCCTATTGCCTTCGCGGTCTTTGGAAATGCCAATAATTCTTCCGGGGACGTTTCTTTTATAAATTTCTTTGGTGGCAAAAAAGGCGGCATGAGGCCCTCCAAAACCCATAGGTACTCCCAGACGCTGTGAAGTACCGATGACCACCTCGGCTCCCCAAGATCCCGGTGGGGTAAATAAGGTTAATGCCAAGAGGTCGGTACCGACGGCGATCTTAACGTCATGAGACTTGGCTTTTTCACTAAAGGCATACCAATCTATCAACCTGCCTTCATTATTTGGGTATTGAACATAAACACCAAACACACTGGGATCTGATAAATCTGCTTGAGATAAGTCCAAACAAGCTATTTCAATATCAATGGGCGTCATTCTTGTGGTCAAGACTTCGAGAGTCTGTGGAAAAACACTTTGGTCTACCAAAAGTTTGTTGGCTTCTTTTTTATGCCTTGGTCGTGTTTGTACAAGCATCGAAATGGCCTCTGCAGCAGCCGTAGCCTCGTCTAAAAGCGATGCATTGGCGATTTCCATACCGGTGAGTTCGATAACCATTGTTTGAAAGTTGATGAGGGCCTCTAGCCTTCCTTGTGCAATTTCGGCTTGATATGGTGTGTAAGCCGTATACCAACCTGGGTTTTCCAAGATGTTCCGCTGGATGATAGGGGGAACAATTGTATCGTAATACCCTTGTCCAATAAATGAATTGGCCACAGTATTTTTTTGAGCCGTTATTTTCAGATCTTTGATATAGTCATATTCACTTTTGGCAGCAGGTAAGGCTAATTTTTTTTTCAAGCGTATGGATGAGGGGATGGTTTGCGCAATTAATGTCTCTATGGAGCTTACCCCAACAGCGGCTAACATTTGTTCGGTTTCTTTCTTTGAAGGGCTGTTGTGTCGATGCTGAAAAGAATCACGGTCGTTTAAATCAATGATCATTTTTGGATAGATTAGGCTTTTTATTCATTTTCCACAAATTTAAATTGAAAACACTTCTTCTGGTTAAAAAGTGCGCTGCGTTTTGATGTATGGTTCCTTACATTTATGTCAGTCTAAAAAAAACGCTGAATACATCCAAATTTGGCATGAAAAAGGTGAATATTTTTTAAAAAAAAGGAATAAAAAGAAATGCAAGGGGGCTTTCAAATAAAAGTAGGAATTAGGTCTGTCAAGTACGGTCATCCCCTGTGATTTATTTGTAATTTTACGTGTAGTATGATAAAAGGAAAACCGAATGAGTGAAACTTATTTGATTAAGGCTGGAACCCTTGTAAATGAAGGAACGGTTTCGCACAAGGATGTATTGATAAGAAATGAATGTATCGAGCAGATCGGCGAATCATTGGAGCCCAAGATAAATTACAAAGAGATTAATGCAGTAGGGAAGTATTTATTTCCTGGAGTGATCGATGACCAGGTGCACTTCAGAGAACCGGGACTCACTCATAAGGGGGAGATTTATACAGAAGCCAAAGCGGCCGTTGCGGGAGGGGTTACATCCTTTATGGAGATGCCCAATGTACAACCCCAAACATTGACCCAGACCTTGCTGGAAGAAAAATATGAAATAGGAAGAAAAAAAAGTTTGGCCAACTATTCATTTTATATTGGGGCGTCAAACGAAAATTTAGAGGAAGTATTGAAAACAGATCCTCGGCAGGTCTGTGGTGTTAAGGTTTTCATGGGATCCTCTACAGGGGATATGTTGGTAGATGATACCCAGACTTTGGAGCGAATTTTTAGTCGAGTGCCTATGCTGGTCGCTACGCACTGTGAGGATGAGCAGACCATCCGAACCAATATGGCTCAAGCCCTTCAAAAATATGGTCAGGATATTCCCTTTGAAAAACACCCGATCATTCGGTCAGCAGAGGCATGTTATCTTTCGTCATCACGTGCGGTGAGTTTAGCAAAAAAATATGGAACCCGACTTCATATCCTCCATATATCCACAGGGAAGGAGTTGGCCTTGTTTAATAATGATACACCGTTGTCAGCCAAGAAGATTACCGCAGAAGCGTGTATTCACCACCTTTGGTTCAGTGATGAAGATTATAAGCAAAAAGGGGCTTTGATTAAGTGGAACCCTGCCGTGAAGACGCCCAAGGACCGGGCACAAATTTGGGAAGGACTCTTGTTAAATAAGATTGATGTGATCGCTACAGATCATGCCCCCCACACAAAAGCAGAAAAAAACCAGACTTATGCCCATGCGCCATCGGGAGGACCTTTGATCCAACACAGCTTAGTCGCCATGTTGGAGTTTTATCATCAAGGGAAAATTTCATTGGAGCAAATTGCTGAAAAAATGAGTCATGCGGTGGCTGTTTGTTACAAAGTGCAGCAAAGAGGCTTCATTCGCGAAGGTTATTTTGCCGATTTAGCACTGGTGGATCTTAATTGTCCTTGGCGGGTGGCCTCAGAGAATATTCTTGCAAAATGTGGCTGGAGTCCATTTGAGGGGTCTTTATTCCGTTCTCAAGTAGAAAAAACTTTCGTATCTGGACATCTTGCGTACGATGCAGGGCAGTTTGATGAGAAAATAAAAGGCAAGCGCCTATCTTTTAATCCTTAAAACTTTAATATTTCTGGTAAAAGATTAAATTTGCCTTCTTTTATAAATGGTGGTTGTAGTTCAGTTGGTTAGAACGCCTGATTGTGGTTCAGGAGGTCGCCGGTTCAAGTCCGGTCTTCCACCCTTCAAAAAGCAGTTAAGTGATTAACTGCTTTTTTTATTAGCAGAAATTACATTTAAATCTATTCATTTCTTGGCAGTTATTTGGCAGTTATTATAAATCAATTGATTTGTTAAATAATTTTTTGAATTTTTTTAGAATTTATACATTGAGATAACTGCTTATTTGATAGATCAATATCCCAATCTATTCAAGTTCTAAATAAAATGTGGAAAACTTTTTCCATTTGAAATCTCAAAATTTAATTTAATCCTACGTTATAGTTCCGGCTAGTCATGGGTTTTCATGATTGATTTTTTTATTTCAAAACCAGGGTAGAGACATGAGAGGATTGACCTAAACGGCCAAATGCTTTCTTGAAGCGCTGCTAGGAGCTTTTTCTCATGTTGGAGTGAGGGCTTTTCATGTTGGAGTGAGGGCTTTATGGAGGGCATGTAACAAGCGCTTTTTAAATTTGTAGAACAACAAAAAAAAGAGGACCAATTTGATGAACTATTCCGAAAATTGTTTAATTTGTGATACATTTTATCAACGCCGATATGAAAATTTATCAATGCTTTGGGATTATGGCTTGCTCAATGCTTGCAGTAATCCATTCAGTAAAGGCGACCAACCCCTATACCGAAGAAATCAAAGTTTTCAATGAACCAGTGATCGAGGTTTATGAGAATGATCTTTTAACTAAAAATGAGGACCTCATCGAAGAAGTATCCGATGAGGAGAAAAAAGAGCTGCACAAGAGTCAAGCGAATTTTGCTGACTCATCTTATAGTTCATTGATTAAATACAACTTTGTGTTTTATTTTATTTACAAGCATAAATATGAAAACAGAAGCCAAGATGGGCTTGAGGGACTCAGTATAGATTAATGATCAGAAGCAATGAAATCGCTTAATTCTTTAAGTGTTATCCGACCTTCGTAATAAGAGCTACTGAAAATCACGCTGTGTGTACCAATCTTTTTCAATTCCTCTATGTCCGCGAGATCACGAACCCCCCCTTTAGCCAGAACATGAAGGTTGGGGAACTGAGCGAGGAGTTCTTGATATAACTCCATTGGAGGCCCTTCGAGCAGTGCTTCCCTAGAAATATCCGTTGTTTTGATGTATTTGAGCCCTCTTTCATAGTAGTAGGCGATGTGTTTGAAAAGATCAACTTTGGTTTCCTTTAGCCATCCGCCCACTCTAATTTGGTGATCTAAACTATCCGCACCCAACATTATTTTCTCTCGCCCAAAAGAAATCATCCAAGCTTTGAATAATTCTGGACGATAAATAGAAACCGTGGAGGCCGTGATGCTGTCTGCACCAAATTCAAACGCTTTGTTGACGTCTCCATCGGTGTGCAAGCCCCCGGTAAAATTTATTTTAAGAGAGGTGTGACCCGCCAGCGTCTCAAGGGTAGGGTAATTCACAATACGCCCCTTTTTAGCACCATCCAAATCAACTAAATGTAGTTTTTGGATACCGATACTTTCAAATTGTTTGGCAAGATCGAGTGGGCTTAGGTCATATACTTTTTCCTTTTTAAAATCACCTTTGATCAATCGCGCCGTTTGGCCATTATGAATTAATATCGAAGGAATGATCTCCATTATGGATAAGTTTATGCGTTGCTCGAGACAAATAATTGAACCTTAATATACAAATATAATAGGTCAATAGTTATCAGAATTGACTTGAATCAATTTAAATCCTTCTCCATGGATCGTAATGATTTTAAATACATCTGTTAATTGAAGATATTTTCGAAGTTTAGCAATGTACACATCCATACTTCTGGCATTGAAATAGCTGTCATTTTTCCAAATACGCTTGAGAGCTAAGGTCCTATCTACGGTTTGATTTAGATTTTCCAAAAATAATTTCATCAGTTCGTTTTCTTTGGTAGTTAAGGAAATATTGTGCTGATCGATGATTAACGCGTTTTCGTCATAATGGTATCGAATATTTCCAACCACATATTCTTTTGTAAAGGCGGCAGATTTTTTAGAACTGGATCGTCGTAAAATGGCAGTAATTCTGAGTAGTAATTCCTCCATACTAAATGGTTTGGTTACGTAATCATCACCGCCTATCTGAAATCCTTTTAAGACATCTTCTTTCATAGATTTAGCGGTCAAAAAAATGACAGGAATATCAGCATTGACCGCTCTGATATCTTTAGCTAATGAAAAGCCATCCTTTTTTGGCATCATTAAATCCAGTAAACACAGGTCATATTGGCCCTCATAAAAAGCGGTGAGCCCGGCCTCACCATCAGTGGCCAAGGTGGTCTTAAATCCCTTTAATTTGAGATATTCCTCAAGGATTTGCCCCAGATTAACATCATCTTCAACCACTAATATTCTTGTATTGTTCATAATCTAGAGGAAATTTAACTATAAAATTGGTCCCTTTTTTAAGCTCACTTTCCACCTCGATGCTTCCATGATGGAGCGTGATGATCTCTTTGACATAAGCCAGGCCAAGTCCAAAACCTTTGATATTGTGCACATTACCACTGGCCACGCGATAGAATTTCTGAAAAATATTTCTTTGGGCTTCTTTGCTCATACCCATCCCATGATCTTTGATGGAGCAGATGAGCTGACCTCTGATAACTTGTGTTCGTATCATGATGTTGGGGGCATCATTTGAATATTTCAAAGCATTATCTAATAGATTGAGAAGGACACCCAAGAGATAAGCTTCATCCCCTTTTATTTTGAACTGGGAAGCATTTAATGCCAATTTTAGATGTCCTAATTTACGTTCCAAATGAATAGAAATTTTGTCTACTGCTTGTTGGATAATGGCATGAAGATCCACAGTGACTAAATTTAATTTCAATTCGTTTTTATCGAGTTGTGCCATTTGTAAAACATCAGCTACTTGGCTCTCTAAGCGTTTATTTTCATCTGCAATGATGCCTAAATATTTCATTTTCATGGAAGTCTTCTGCGGAATTGTTGGATCAAGGAGGGCTTCGATGGCCAATCCGATAGTGGAAATGGGCGTTTTGAATTCATGGGTCATGTTGTTCATGAAATCGGTTTTCATTACTGAAATTTTTTTCTGCCGAACAATAGTAAAAACAGCATAGCCGAAGCAAATTAAAATAATGAGAATTAACAAAGCTGAACTAGATAGAGGGAACCAGATTTTACTCATAAGGTACTTCTCTTGACTCGGAAAATCAATGACCAATAAATTGGGCTCATTGGTGACATCATTGGGGAATAAATTGGTTTTGAAATGGCTTTGCAACAGCCGTTCATTTGAGTAATCTTTGCTGATTTCAATCAATCGACCGGAGCGTGGGTTGATGATGGCATAATCATAGGGTATATCAATACTCTTTTTCTTTAACTCCGCATTAAGAAGAGAATCCAGCTGATCAGGATCAAAACGATTGGTGAGCCCAATCTTAGGCAACATCATTTCCTCCAAAAGACCCATCATCATGTTAGATTTATTGGAGATTTTTTCCAAAATTTCCTTGAGATTTGAATTGAGAGTTTCAGTTCCGGACCCATCTTTAGGATAAGCAAATTGAATATTGTTGATATTGGATTTGAACAGGTCGAAGAAGGCTTTGCCAATCTGATTGGATCTAAGGGGTGCACCTACCACTTCAAAAGAAAAGTTGAAACTTCCTGTACTAGAAAGACTGTCATCAAACCGAATCTTTTTTTCTCCTTGAATGACCTGTCTTTGATTTAGGGGGGGAGTTACCTGAAATTGAAAAGGTTGAAATCCCCTTGATTGACCTTGAGGGGAGAAATTACTCATTTTCCGATTGACATAAAATAAGGCCTCTTGTTGTTCTAGCTTATTGGTTACATTTGACAAAGCTGTCATGACATCACGTTCAAAATGATCACGATTGCCAGTGATTACCGTGTCAATCCAATACCATTGAAAAGCAATGAGACCGGTTAGCGCAACGCTCATTAGGGTAATAATCCAACCTAACCTATTTTTACTCATGTACAAAAGTAGGTAGATCTACACTTTGAGCGCAGTAGATTAACTGTTTTTAACAAAAAAAGGCGTACCAAGAAGGCTTAAAGGCACTATAGACCAAAATGTGGGAAGTACTGGATTCGAACCAGCGACCCCCGCCCTGTCAAGGCGGTGCTCTAAACCAACTGAGCTAACTTCCCATTTTTTAAAAAATAAGCTAGACTTCTCTTTTAAAATCAATTGTCAAACTTAAATAACCGACCGTTAACATCGTAAGAAATTTAAATGATTATTAACATATAATTTTTCTTTATGATCGGAAGATACTTTTTAGATAGGTCTAAAGAACTTAACGGCTGTGAGGATATAGAAATGGAGGTCTGATTCAAGAGGTTTCTCCCATGAACAAGAGGGTTTCTTTCTTTGTATAAAGGAGTTAGTCATATTTTTTATTTACTTTATAATCATATTGATATTCTATCTTATAGTGCCCTTTTATTTTCAATATTATCAACCTGCGCTGCTTCGAGACCTCCATTCGTGTTTTACACGGACGTTTGCCCAAGCCAACGCTCCCTTAAGGTTGTCTTATGAGGAATTTTCTATCAGAATGTTAGAAAAATTAGGGCTGGATGGGGATATTAGTGGCGTGATGTTTGAAGATAAAGCGCTTATTGGTTTTGTATTACAGAGCCGGGCCCATTTTCAAGGATTAGATACCGTTTATAATGGAGGCACCGGTGTCATAGCAGTGCATCGGGGAAAAGGAATCATTCAGAAAATATATAAAAATTTACTGCCCTATTTGAGGGAAAGTGGCGCGGACAGAGTCTTACTGGAAGTCATCACGACCAACGCGCACGCATTGAAATTATATGAGACTATGGGATTTAAAAAAAAACAACTGCTGCATTGCTTTAAGGGGTCTGTTGTTGCGGATATGGGATTGAATCATCTTGTTTTTCGGGAATCGCAGGATTTTCAATTGAATCGATTTAATACATTTGTTGACTTTTCTCCCTCTTTTATAGATGCCAACGAACGTTTAAATGCCAACTGGAAATACGAAAAATTAATAGAAGGTTATCAGGGGGACACGTTAATAGGCTATGTCATTTTTCAAAAACATTTGGGGAGGATATCACAGTTAGGGGTTCGAAAGGATCACCGAAGACAAGGCGTGGGAACCGCTTTGCTACAATATGCTCAGCAGGAATGTCAAAGAGACCTGACCCTGATGAATATCCCCCATAAAGCAAAGGGTATGTTCAATTTTTTAATAAATACAGGATTGGTCAATAATGTGGATCAATATGAGATGGAGATGAGGTTATGAAGATGACGTGGTCACAGCTAGTTAATGAAGTCGAAGGGACAGAACTCTGTCATCATTCAGAAGTAGTAATTACCCGGTTGGCTTATGACTCGCGATTGATTTCCCTATGGGAAGGGTTGCTTTTTATAGCTCTGAAAAGTGCACGAGCGGATGGGCATGATTTTATTCCTGAGCTTTATGCCAGAGGAGTGCGTTGTTTTGTGGTTGAAAGGGCCATTGATGTTAATCTTTACCCGAAAGCCAATATCTTTTTAACTACCTCTAGCAAGGCATGCTTACAAGATTTGGGAAGATGCGCGGTCGCACATCACCCCATCCCGCTGATTGCCATTACTGGGAGCAATGCCAAGACCTTGGTGAAAGAATGGTTGGCTACGCTCCTTTCAGAAAAGTTTGTGGTGGCCAAAAGTCCCCAGAGCTTTAATTCTCAAATTGGGGTCCCTCTTTCGGTATGGGATCTCTCAGCGCATCATCAGATAGGCATTTTTGAAGCAGGAATCTCTCAACAAGGAGAAATGGAGCACTTGGAAAAAATTCTTCAACCGAGCATAGGAATCTTCACCAACATTGGAGAAGCTCATGATCAAGGTTTTAAAGACTTAGGAAATAAAATTAATGAAAAAGCAAAATTGTTTGTAGGGACTCAGCAAATCATTTGTCGGCGAGATCATGGCGATGTTTTTGATTATTTGAAAGGGTTGTATCCCAATAGGATATTTGATTGGTCAACAACCGACCCGCAAGCATGCTTTTATTATACCCTTTCCAAAAGCAGTGTATCCCTTCAATTCGAAGGAGTTTGGTATGTCTTTCAATTTCCTTTTTCTTTTGAAATTTGGATAGAGAATGCCCTGCATGCCCTCACAGCAGCCTTACTTTGTGGATTAGACCAAGCGACCCTTCAACAGGGTTTGGATAAACTTAAACCCTTGGAAATGAGGTTGGAAATTAAAAAGGGGATCGATAATTGTTATTTGATTGATGATACTTATAACAACGATTTTCAAGGCCTTAAGGTGGCCCTTGATTTCCTAAAACAACAAAAGCAGCGGCAAAATAAAACAGTTATTTTAACAGATATCCAACAATCTGGGTTAAACGATGCCCACCTTTATAAAAAGGTGAATGAACTATTGATCAATCATCAGATCAATCGATTGTTTACCATTGGTAAACAAATTGCGGTATCTCAAAATCAATTTGAGATACCCGTTATTTCTTATCTCACGGTAGCAGATTTTTTATCAAATCAACCTGATTTTCAGGATGAGATGATTTTAGTTAAAGGGGCAAGAAAGTTTACATTAGAACGAATTATTCATCGACTGGAAGCCAAAAAACATCGAACCCAACTTGAAATCCGACTGGAAGGGATTGTTCAAAACTTAAATCAATACAAGCAACGCCTGTCCGAAAAGACAAAAATAATGGTCATGGTGAAAGCTTTTGGCTATGGAGGAGGAGATCTCGAAATAGCCAATATATTGCAATTTCATCATATTGATTATTTAGGCGTGGCTTATTTAGATGAAGCCATAGCACTCAGAAAAAATGGAATTGATACCCCAATTATGGTGATGAATCCAGATTTAAACCAATTGGAGATTTTTTGTGATTATCAGTTGGAACCTGAAATTTACAATTTAGCTGGCCTAAAGCAGGTAATGACCTTAGCCTCGAAGCCTAAAATTCATTTAAAAATAGATACGGGCATGCATCGCTTGGGGTTTGATCCTAGTGAGGTGAATAAAATCAAGAGTTTGCTTTCGGAGGGCGATGTAGAGGTGGCAGGGATTTTTACTCATTTCTCTATGGCTGACTTGCCCTCGGAAGATGATTTTACCCACAATCAGGCCCACATTTTTGAGCAAACCTATCTCAAGCTAACCATGGACTTATCTTATCAGCCGCTTAAATATGCTTGCAATTCTTCGGCCATAGTTAGATTTTCTGAATACCAATTTGATATGGTCCGATTGGGTATCGGTCTCTATGGGTTTGATCCCTCAGGGTCCATGAACCTATCTCCAGTAAGTATTTTGAAGACGCGGATTTCTCAAATAAAAACAATTAAAAAGGGGGAGTATATCGGTTATGGTACAACTGGACGTGCCGATCGTGATACTGCGATAGCCATCGTTCCCATTGGCTATGCCGATGGCTATGCAAGAGTTTTCGGTAATGGGAGGGGCTTTATGGGTCTCCACGACAATCAGGTGCCAACGATCGGTAACGTCTGTATGGACATGACCATGCTCGATGTCACAGGTATCAGCTGCCTTGAAGGGAATACGGTGGTCGTTTTTGGGGAAAATCCAACGATTGAAGATTTGGCCGAATGGGCACAAACCATTCCTTATGAGATTCTGACCAGCGTAAGTCAACGGGTAAGTAGAATTTTTATTGGATGAGTAATTATTTGACCGTTAATAAAGTTAGTGATTAAATCAGATGCTTTTTTTGACTATATTATACTTTAATCTCAAAAATATGGTCAAGAAATCAATTAATTCTTGCATTATTTTATCTCTTTTGTTCTTTTCATGTCAAAATAAAAAGAGCCCTAGGAAAGAAGCAGAAAATCCTCAATTTGCCCAATCTAAACAAGGCATGGTGGTGGCCGCACAACCACTAGCAACAGTAGTCGGCAATAAAATATTAGCATTGGGAGGGAATGCTGCAGATGCTGCGGTGGCTACAGGCTTTGCTTTGGCAGTGGTTGAGCCTACGATGAATGGTATTGGAGGGAGGAGCCAAATATTAGTTCGAAAAACGGATGGCTCTTTTCAATCTTATAATGCCATGACCGAAATACCTACTAGTTATAGGATACCTGATTCAGTAGTATCTTCTGGTCATGGTACAATTGCTATTCCAGGGGTGGTTGCGGGTTTAGTGAAATTGCATGAGGATCACGGATCATTGCCTTTGGAAACAGTCATGCAGGGGGCCATTGAATTGGCAATCAAAGGGTTTGAAATTTTACCAGGAGAGGCGGCGCGACATAAAATGGCCTATGAAAATATACGGGGAAATGTCGGTTTAAGTGCACAAATGCTCAAGGGGGATTCTATGCTATATCAAGCAGGAGAGCGATTGATTCAGGCCGACTTGTCACAGACCCTTACGCGGATTGCCCAAAGTGGCGGCCGCGATTTTTATGAAGGGGAAACGGCTCTTCGCATTGCCGAAGACATGGCAGGTAATGGGGGATTTGTTTCGATGGAAGATTTGGCGCAATACAAGGTGTTGGATGGACGTATGGTGACTACCCAATACCGTGGGTATGACATTCACTCCATTGCGGCCCCAGCAGGAGGTGGCTTGGTGATCAAGGCATTGAATCTTTTGGAACCCTTTGAATTATCCCTTATGAATTCTGCTGAATGGGCCTTGGTCATCAATCAAGCCTTAGCTCTTGCTGCGAACAGCAGACATGAAGACTACTATGAATTAGATTTACTGTCCGTACAAGACAAAGAATGGGCAGAAAAAGCGTCTGAAAACTTCATCGTTCCTGAATGGGCTGCTGCTGAGGCATCCCTTTACTATCAGGAGGCACAAAACCTTCGCGTAACCAATGTCGATTGGTCAGGAGATACTTGGGGAGAGGACAGTCATCATACCACGCATTTTACTACGGCGGATTGTCAGGGCATGGTGGTTTCAATTACCCAAACTCTAGGCCCACTTTTTGGTTCTAAGGTGATGACGCCTGGATTGGGCTTTGTTTATGCATCCACGATGGGAGCATATTTATCAGGAACGGATCAAGCGCCAGGTTCACGGCCAAGAACAACAATTGCACCGACCATTGTCACGAAGGATAGGAAAACGGTCATGGTACTGGGTGCGGCTGGAGGATTAAGAATTTTGTCAGGAATTGTACAAACAATCTCTCGATTTATTGATCAAGGAATGTCTTTACAAGCCGCAGTTATGGCACCAAGAGTACATCCCATGTCTACCTTTGATTCACTATCTCACAATTATGTAGGCAGAGGGCTTCAAATCAATGCCGAATTTACGCCCAATAATGGTTGGGCTGCAGCAGATTCATTGCTATGGTTGGATGCTGGGTTTGAGGTGACCCCCCTCGAGCGTTATGGCGCTTTTGCCCGAGTTCATGCTTTGCGCTATGACGAGATGACTCAGCTTTGGACCGGGGTCGCTGATGCAGATTGGGAAGGCACAGCAAAAGGTCCTGTCGAAAGTATTTGTATGACTCAATAGTTATTATTAATGAACAAATGACCCATGAAGGAACAAGAAGCCGTTACTTTGATTGAAAAAGCAAATGCTTGGTTGAAGGCATCTATTAGTATCAGATTATTGACCATTGGATTGCTTATTTTGTTGTTGCTCATTCCTGTTTCAATGGTGCAGGATTTAATCAAGGAGCGCCATGAACGTCAAGAGGAAGCCATAAAAGAGGTCAGCAACAAGTGGGGGAGTGCGCAAACCCTTCTAGGATTGGTACTGACGGTGCCTTACACCACTTTTTCCAAAGTCTACAACAACGATGGCGAAATGATCAAATGGGTTGAATCCAGATCGTATGCCCATTTTTTACCCGATCAATTAAACATTGATGGTGAAATATTGCCTGAAATGAGGTATCGAGGGATTTACGAGGTAACCGTTTATCGTTCCAAAATGAAAATTTCAGGGATATTTTCACCTCCAAACTTTGGGGATTGGAAAATACCGGTAGAGGATATCCTCTGGGAGGAGGCCTCTGTTGCTTTTGGATTGTCTGATTTGAGGGGCATACAAGAGGAAGTAACCCTACATTGGGGAAATGATATTTATCGTTTTAAGCCAGGGATTGAATCAGATGAGGTGATTCAAAAGGGAATCAGTACTCGAATTCTTATATCCCCTAGTTCAAATGGACCATGGAACTTTTCACTTGACCTCAGCATTAATGGCAGCACAAGCTTGAGCATGGTACCCTTAGGAAAATCAACCCGTGTCAAATTAAATTCATCATGGCCAAGTCCAAGTTTTGATGGTGCGTTCTTGCCAGATTACCGAACGATTGGTCAGGAGGGTTTTCATGCAGCATGGGAGGTCTTAAACTTAAATCGATCATATCCACAAAGTTTTAGAGGAACGGTTCAAGGCATTTATGAATCTGCTTTTGGTGTCAACTTATGGGTGCCGGCCGATGACTACCAGCAGACCATGCGGGCAGCAAAATATGCCTCTTTGTTTATCGCCCTCACTTTTTTACTATTCTTTTTTGTTCAATTACTCAATGGATTGCGTATTCATCCTGTGCAATATGTGATCGTAGGCTTGGCCCTCTGTGTTTTTTATACCCTTTTGATTGCCTTGAGTGAGCACCTCTCATTTGGCCTCAGTTATTTGATGGGCAGTGTAACCATCATTTTGATGATTACTTTATTTGCCCATAGTTTTTCAAAAAAAAGGAAATTGACTCAAGTCATTGGAGGGATTTTAATCTTGCTTTACGCATTTATTTATTTAATTATTCAAATTGAAGACTATGCACTCCTTGTGGGAAGTTTAGGATTGTTATCTGTTTTGGCCATCACCATGTACCTCTCTAGAAAAATTGACTGGCATGCCTATGCTACTAAATCTCCACCCAAAGAGTAGTATCTGAATAGCAGAGTTTATAAATTCATCTTGTGGGGGCGGGGTCCGGCATAACTCCCTTAGTCACAGAAAAATTAAATCAATATTTATTCTCAATGAATATTATTCGATGAGCCCCTCTTTTGTAACTACAATTTAACCTGTCTTTTGAATGATGAAATGAATACTTCATCCTCTACCAGAAGTCGCCACATTAAAAATCTCATGTTTGGAAAATCAATAATAGATTTCAGTACCAAAATAATCAATACTACGCGTATTAAAAAATAAGGTCATATGAATATCAAATGCAGAAGGGTCAAAAGCGCAGCCATCACCAATCTCTTTGAGGCATCCTTTTATGTTTACTCATAATCCCATGCCATACTTGAGTAATGCGCTCACTTCAGAAAATTTAGAGAGGGTTGAAGTCACTTGTTTTTATGGAAAAAAGGGATAAAATCAAGAAGCCTTTAAAATGGGCCTCAGGATTGATTTTTTATAATTTAGTCCATGATAATAGCCAATTTACGGCACTAGAATCACTGTAAATAGCGTCCCAGCCCCAATGACCCACGTTTTGTTCTGTACGGAATTTGATGTTTGCACCGTAAGAATGCAGCGTGTCAGCCATTTTTTTCGCTAAGTCATACGAGGAAATCTGATCGATATCCCCATGGCTCATCCATATAGGAATATCTTTAATTTTTTCAGCCAGTGGAAGGTAATTAAAGGGGCCGTGATGGGGAGATAAAGGCATCAGGGCAGCAAAGATATCAGGCTCTTGGGCAGCCACTATAAATGTCCCTCGGCCTCCCATACTTAGGCCCGTAAGATAGATTCTGCTCACATCAATATTTACGTTGTCTTTTATGTTTTCAATGATGTCAAGGATCTTCTTGGGATCCCAATCAACTTCTAATCGAATAGGGGCGACAAATACATAAGGATCCTCTTCTGACTTGTAAAAGATCTTTCTGGTATGGTCTCTCGAAATAAAATGTTCAGGTTTTGCGGTAACGCTCCCGTGAAGGTAAATAATGAGAGGGTATTTTTTGGAGTGCGAGTATTTTTTCGGTAACTCAACAACAAAAGAATACCCACACCTCCATCTCAAATGGTCATCAATAAATGCTTCAAAATTATGAGTAGGTTGTTCATAATGTTCTCCCCAAAAGGGCTTTTTACTCCAAGGATCTAATCCAGGTTTCATCCACCAAGATTTAATCCTTCCTTCTCGCCACCACTGATTAAAACCTTCGGGGATGTCTTCATCTCGGTAATATAACTTTTGAGTTGTAACGGTGCTGGGATATTCAAGAGCGGTAAGTGAATTGATTTTAAGCAGGTCGCCCCCATTGAAATGAGGCCAGCTGATAAGTCCATCACTTGAGTAGATTTCCGAAGCCTCTTTGAGGCATGGAGGAGATTTACTTTTATTCGTTATTATATCATATTGGCTAAATGTTTTGAAAGAATAACTTAGGAGAACTATTAAAAAAAGACACTGACTGATGAAGTTCATTTGTCTTTAAAAATAATTTATTCCCATTATTTATAAAAATTAATGTGATTTTTATACTGTAAATTTTAAATGATATCTGTTTTTTAGCCTATCTAAAGATGTTCAAGATTTTTGTGAGAGTTTCGTTTTTTTTGTAATTTACCCTTAAATACAATTTGCAGCTATGCGTGATTTAAAATATTTATTTGCCTATAGTATCCCGCTGAGTACTTTTTTTTCGATTTATTTTCAGGGTATGTGGGCGTATAGCTCAGTTTATTATGCTTTTGTGATCATCCCATTGTTGGAATTTTGGTTGAAACAATCCAATACGGTTTATTCTGACCAAGAAAAGGAAGACAGAATCAAAAAGAAACTTTTTGATTTGATGCTTTATCTCAATGTACCTATTGTTTTTGGCCTGCTCGGTTATGGTCTAGTTCGCTTGCATCAAGATGCTTTATGGACGTATGAACAGATAGGAATATTGTCTTCTTTGGGGATTTTATTGGCCACTAATGGGATCAATGTTGCTCACGAACTGGGCCATCGATCATCAAGATTTGAACGTACCTTATCCAAGCTACTTTACATGCCTTGCTTGTATATGCATTTTTTTCTTGAACACAACTATGGCCATCATAAACATATGGCCACACCCAATGATCCGGCTACGGCAAGATACAATCAACCTCTCTATTCTTTTTGGATCAGTTCGGTGATCAACCAATATAAAAATGCGTGGAACATTCAATTCGGTTTTTTGGCCAGAAAACACAAATCATTCTTTTCTTTTGACAATGACATGCTGTTTTATTTACTATTTCAGGGGCTCTATTTAGGTTTGATTTTTACCTACTTGGGTACGGATGGCTTAGTTATGGGTCTGATCGTGGGGATCAGTTCTTTTTTGTTTTTAGAAACGATCAACTACATCGAGCATTATGGATTGCGACGGGTACTGCTGCCTTCTGGAAAATATGAACGAATCACGGCCCTTCACTCTTGGAATTCAAATCACATCATGGGGCGCATTGTTTTATATGAACTGACCCGACACAGTGATCACCATTTCAAGTCAAATAAGAAGTATCAAGTATTAGAACATAAAGAAGAAAGTCCACAGCTTCCTTTTGGTTACCCTGCGGCCATGCTTTTGGCATTGGTTCCTCC